>JGI24700J35501_10930419_pt1 | contig 13824 bp, 8 predicted proteins | sample TergutTh196P1_FD_35501 | JGI IMG/M metagenome (IMG submission 35501) | reverse complement strand
GTAACAAAAACCATCTCTCATAATACAGTAGGATACAAAAAAAAAAAAAATCCCAAGTGTGCCTAACTCCATGGAGCAGAACTTCTGTATGTAATGTCACAATCAGTATATGAGGTTATACAGTGTCCAATGACAGGATAGCTGGTGAATAATGGATGAAGTGGAAGGATGAATTAATGGTCTAATTAGATATTCTATCCCAGGAAATCCACATCAATTCCAGTCAGGTCTGCTGGTCTTCCAGCAAATATTCAAACCAGGCAGCTCCTAAATACAAGTGATGAGCACTACTACCAAAGCTAACTTGATCAGACCTTTTACAGATTTGGAAATATCTGTTACTATGTTCACATCAGGCCATCATGAGACATAGAATATGTAACTCTTCCTGAAACATACTTTGGATGTGCAGAATAATAAGAAAAAAGAAGGAAACAATTCGTATGTACTGTGAACAGCTGCATAACAGTACAAATACATCCAAATGCTGTGTCTTTAAGTTTTTGTTGCTGCCCAAAACTCAGAAGACAATGTAAAAAGATACTGTAAGAAAATAAATAAACCTCTTTTATATAGATAACTGACAGCAGTTTCATTACAAAGATATCAGTGATTCAACCTGTACTACATAATACCCTATACACGTGAGTGATTTGGTCTGTCAGTGTTTGTGCCATGGTTCACTTTCATGGCAACCATCAGATGGCAGTAATCACATGAAAATCTGGGTTATGTATGATAGTAATAGCTGTTCGAAAATCAACAGGGACAGAATATATCACTCTAAAAATAAATAAACAGGATGTTCTAAATGCATTCAGTGCATTGCAGAATAACATGTTACTCATTTTCATTACTTATTTCACAGTCAAAAAATATCTAAAATGGATGATTCCAAAATAACAGACAACAGTTAAAAATACTCAGATAAATACTCACATAATTAAGAAGAGACAGAGAATGAAAATTCAAATCACATTCCAAAACTCTACCACAATAACTGCACACCACTTAACAGTCATGGATACTGAACATATTAATGTACATGGAGTAGATTTTGTCACATCTTCATGTGATTTCTATTACGTCCACAACAAGAAACATACAAACTAACATAACATTTCATTTTTATATATATTACAGAAACTAAAAACAAATAACACACTTCACTTGCTGGCACTTCAGTATGCGTGTATGTGTCAATTTCTTTTTCCTGAAGAGAGCACCTGTCTTACTCAAAATGTATAAAATTATTTGGACACAAATCTCTGATTCTTCCTTAACATTACTAAGCCATATACATGAAAATATCAGTTACTTTTTTTTATGTTGATTTGCATCACACTCACTGGTAAAGCCAACACTTGTCAAACCTTTTACTTCCAAAAACATCAACACAATATACACAAATAACTGTCAAGATGGCAGAAACTCTGTGTTGTTATTTCATTACACCACCTACATTCAATAAACTTGTGTAACTGTTGCAAATGCAATCTAGTAGTGAAAGTCAGGAATCTCTTCTCAGCCATGCAGTCAGTCAGTTGTCCAGTTACATCTGTATCAGTGACCCACTTACTTGCACAACAAATAACTTTCCTGCAGCACACAGTCTGATATCTACAGAACTACAAACCTACACAGGCACTTGGGGCGGAACTCCATTACGCAACACAGGAAAGTTGATGTGATGAAACAGTATGAAAGTGAAGTGAAAGACACACACTGAATGATGTAAAAATTATTGGAAGATCAATTATGTGGTTACAATCTTCTAGAGGTAACATACACTTAGCTACTCAAGAAATTTACCACCCTTTGTGGAACCCAAAAATTCATTACTGTCCTGATCAATGAGCTAGATGAATCCAGTTCACACACCATTATCATATTTTTGTAAGATTAATTTTAGTATTACCCTCCCATCTTACACTTAATCTTCCAAGGGGTCTCTTTCTTTCGGGTTTCCAACCAAAAATATGAATGCATTTCTCTTCTCTACCATGCATGCTATGTATGTCACCCAGCTCATTCTACTTGATTTCATCATCCTAATTAAACATGGCAACAAGTACAGTTATGAGCCGCAAAATGGTTACACATGCAAAGTACTTATCATGCTGACTGATGTTGGGAGTTTGTAATCTGTTATTTTTAATTACTCATACATTCTTGATGTCAACAGTTTTTCTTATTTGTCTCATTGTGACTTCTCAATATAAGTGGATTTACAGGGGTGCCTACCTGATGTAATGTTCCAAACCTTCCTACAATATATTGAAATTGTTTGGATTTTTGAAACACAAAAGATCATAAGAGGTTAACTTGCCTTATATTCCAAGCAAATACTAATATCACAGTGTTGCTACTTTGAGTATATTCTGACAAAAATAAACACACCAACAATTTGTTTCATATCTCTGAATAGGAAGGTCACTTTGTCAGACTGACATACACTTCAAAACAAAGATCAGCTGCCAGATCTGCTGGCAACAGAGCTCCAAACCTTGTTCTGATACAGAAATTTCATTCTAAAAATATTCACCAGCTGTTGGGCAATGGTATAGTACCACTAAATTACATAGCAACAGTCAGACTACCACTGCAGATCATAACCTAAAAAAGACATCTGTTTTAAAGCAGAAATCCCACCTCCAAAAACCATACATACAGTTAAAATGTCCAATCATTTTTTAGATAGCAGGAGATTTATATCTGAGGTTCAGAAAACCTTAAAGTGCAGGAAATTCATCATTCAAATTATTGTACTGACTTGGGATCACTACAACTGAATGTTAAATAACAGAAAACTGTGTCAGGGATCATTAAACAGGGGTTCCACTGGAACAGATTACATTCTGAGATGCAATGCCATGCCGTTTGGAATATAGGTATCACTGTTTCAGATGAAACTGCTGTATCCATCTTCAGAAAGATGAGAAGAAAATTCTCCAAGGTATAACCTGTAGGCAGGGATTTTCACAGATCCCTACCAAATTACAAGGCACAACATCCCACAGGATATATGTATGTGTATATATATTTATATCCACCCTGTAATATAAAAATACATTCTGTTGTCTTCTGAGTTATGACAACATTTAGTCTCAGGGTACATGCCTGCAAGTGGTGTGCTCCTCAAACAATGCACCAGACTACCTTGTGTCACAGTGCTGAAGACCACATTATGCAGATCCTAATACTTGTTCATGAATGCCTAAATGATAACAATTTTACTAATAAATTCATAGCACATCAAACTCTAAAATATTTATCATAAAGAAACTAAGCTGAAAACCCTCTGAATGAAATAAATACCCCATGAATTTTTAGTAACGTTGGTCATCCAGTAATATTTATAAAACGTATTCTGGAATTGCCTGACTCAAATCTCAGCTGGGTACCAATTATCCTAAGTGAGGATCATAATTTTCCACAGCCCCCAGACTTGTAAAATTAAACAGGTCACAGTCACTTCCTTTCCAGAACACTACTGTAATGCAACAACTCAATGCTGTACCATTACTTACAGAATCTTTAAATAAAGCTACAAACAAATATGCATTAATAAAACAACACTGCCCCAGTTATAAAATTCTGTGAGGACCACAGGACTTGGGTAAATATTGATACAATAACCTGCAATAGATAAGCTAACAACACAAACATACAACAACATAATTATTAATATACCAGGTCACAATGAAATGGCCTGCCCTCTGATCTTTAACTCAGATTGAATTTGTTAAATAGGACTGAAAACTGCCCAGGAACCTGGTTACTGCCTTGGAAACTTGGAATATGTTTCTGGATGAGTTTGTACAATGAGATGGTGCAAGATAATGACGAAAGCGCATAAGTCACTACCCCATAAATCGTGAGATGAGGTTTCTGAACATAAAGATTACTGCAGCAGGTTCCTTAACAGGTTATAGAAGACTCTAATTATAAATTTTAACATTTGGTCAATTACTTTTATGAAAAAAAAATTTAAAACACAAAAAAATAATCACAATCTTATTGTATCATGCAGGTATAAAACCAGCTTTTAAAGTCGTAAGTAATAAGATAACACGTGGGAAACATACCACATTTGAGGAATGCCTTAAACGAAAGTGGCACAAGCCGGTGCTGGGCACTTCGAGAAATCACGGCTTACAGGTATAAAGCATTTAGCACGCGGTGACAAAACGCAAAAATCTGCAACCCACGTCCGGTTCTTTTTGTGTTTAACACTTGGCCTCAATATTCTTACAAAACATTACCGAATACTACTGGTTTGTACTCTAGATCTAAAAGAACATGTCACGACACCGTTAACCTTGAACACAGACGAACCTTATGGTACTGGCCTATGACCCTGAACTGAAACTTCACCCATACATGACATAAAATATATCAATAGATAACGTAAATCTGAACACAACCATGTTTTAAACACCCTGCTGAAATTCACCCCTGCTTAAATTTGACATACTTATCTTCATCCGTAGAGAAAATGGTGTTCCGCTACTATACTGTTTCAATACTGTAATGCTGCACTATCCATAACTACATTTTTTACTTCTTCACCACATACACTTGATTGACTTCATAATGAACTCGGTGCTCGGCCCAGCCATTCATGTACAGACTTCTCCCTCACAGGGGTTACTGCAATCGCTCACATAGCTATAACATACACTGTCGTAACAACTTTTACACCCAAGAGTTTCTTATAATACCAGTATATTTACACAGCGAAGGAATATCGTCTAAAAATCATACCTACACACACAGATCATACATAACACCTATACACAACTTCTGAGATTTACATAAACAACTCCCACAAACACATCCATTTCGATCCTGCTCACTCCCTCACTCGCTAGCCTGTGTTCGCAAGTAACCAACTGTACGGAACGAACTATGCTCATGAAAGTGAGGTATGATATGACAGAAAGTCACGTTCACTGTAGTACGTAAGCAGAAGCGACAAACATGTTATGTTATTCATGACATGTGAAATAAAAGTTGAAATTAGCCACTGCTAAATGAAACATGTCGTTAAGTAAGTAGTCATAACGCTGTTGGCTACCCTGATATTTTGAATTACTTGCAGAACTTCGTGCTACAAAACGGGACTAGTTGCATCATTTTAGTAACTGTCACGTACAATCAGAAAACACTTGCACGTGCATAGTGCTAACACATAACGTATTAGGAATTCGTGACTTTGAGAAAAAATATAGGAAAGGTTACTGAACTCTTGAATTAACTGACCTTACCTTACGGTATTCATCTATGCACCTGGTGAGCCTAAACATGTTCAGAAGCATGGAATTGTGACGGAAAGCACCACGCATTTTTAAGCCCACCATTTGACGGATATGAGTGGATCAGCTTCACGTTTGAAATACATACCCCGGGGGAAAGTGGAACTGGTATGATTTATGTACTGAATGGGGGACTGAATGGATATCAGAGTCGGTCTCTACGCAGTGATAAAAATAGTCTTATATCGCTCCTACATGTTTCGGCGTCACGCCATACTCAGGGAACTCTATACCAAGATTTAAAACCTACTAAAATATAATAAATTACACAAGTAATTCGTATTATATTACAGTATTCTTGCAGCTGATTTAAACCACGTAACGGTTCGCTTAGACCTACACACACATCTAGTAAGTCACCTTTTAAACGGAATTCACACACATCATACAGGGTCTAGATCCTTCAAGGGTCGAAAATAAACTAGATGTCTGTATTCATTCATTCAGTATTCTGTCTGACGACAGGTCCAAAGCCTCCTCTAAAACGATTCCTCCACATAGTGCGATCTGGAGCTTTCTCCTTCAAATGAGAGTATCCTCTCCTGTCCTTAAGGTCATCCAGTAGTTTCTCACGTCTTCTTCCTCGTCTTCTTGTCACTTCCATCTCTTCCTTTATCTTTCCTTCGATAACCTGTTTTAGAAGGTATTTTCTACGTAAGATGTGATCAATCCAGTTAGCCTTCCGTTTTCTTGTTTCATGTAGGATATTCCTCTGCTCATTGATTCTAAGTAACACTTCTTCATTTCTCCCATGATCGGTCCAACTGATCTTCTCCATCCTTCTCCAGCGCATATGTTTGTATAAACAACGCAGCAACATAAAAATTTTAACCACAGTAAAGAATTACACTGGATTACAAAATAATTTTTATTGTTTGTCACACGAAGTAAAGTATGTAAACCCAACACAATTTATTTGCGCTGAATTCAAATATATTGTTTTTTTTTTCATAAGGCAAGGTTTTTAAGTGACGCACGGCTGAAGACTGAAGAAAACATATATTTACATTATATTACAGAGAGTATAAACATTACTTAGAAAGGAACAGGGGATGACTTCCTGCTATATTTTGCCTGTGGAATGTCTCTTCTAAGTGTCCACCAATAATTAACCAGCACACTGGGACTCCACTTGCCATGGTACTGCTCTTTCATGGTGAAAATTTCCTGGTGAAATCGCTCTCCGTGCTCATCGCTCACTGCCTCGAGATTCTGGGAAGCAGTCTGAGTGACAGTCTAAGAAATGCGCCTTTAAAGACGTATTACAACCCATAGCGTTTAGGACTGTACAAGAACGGCCATCATATCACGATTGTTTTTGCCTTGTGATTGCCCAAAAAATTGGTACTGATATTTTTTAATGATTTCCATGTTGCTCTTTCCACTTCACTTAGCTGGTCTTCAAATTTCATGTCCTGTATTAACCCTCTTATTTGAGGTCCAACAAATGTCCCTTCTTTGATTTTAGCGTCACTTATCCTGAGAAACTTACTTTCAAATACATAACTCCAGCGCTGTTTTGATCCACTGCCTTGACGAAAATTTTTATGAGTCCAAGTTTGATGTGCAACGGAGGCAAATAAAACTTTTCAGCGTAAATTAATGGAGTATTTACTACATTTTTTCCGTCCTGGAACAAGAGATTGTCGTTAAGGCCACTGTTTTTGGATATAACGATATTTTCTGCCTCTAATATCCCACTCAGACAAAAAGCAACAAAAATGTTTGTAGCCAAGCTGCAAGTCAAGCAAGAAAGCAACGACCTTTAAATCCTCACAAAATCAGTATTATATTTTCCATACTTGATCTTTTCTAAAAGCAGTTACATGTTTTCACAAGATTTTTTCATGTTAGCGGCATGGGCTAGGGGTACGGATGGGAATTTATTCCCGTTATTTATAAGTACAGCTTTTAATCAAATTTTTGAAGAGTCAATAAACAAACGCCACTCAGCTGGATCACGATGGTGTCCAACAGCCTATATAACAGAGGAAACATCATTACAAAACACCAGATCGTTTTCTTGAAAGAAAACTTGTTTGAATTCATTTTGGCGATTGCCAAAGACACATATTTCAGCATCTTGGTTGAGAAGATTTCACACTCTTAGTCTGGAAACTTAGATTTCAACTGTTTTTTAGACAAATTCAAATCACGGACAGGGTCATTAAGATCTCCTTGCGTTAATAATTTGGGTTCAGATGATGGACAACTTGCTTCAAATGTCGGATCACAATCAGCATTGTCCCATTCTTGCTGTCCGTGATCTTCATCAGAACCAGAGTTTTCATCACTAAAAGATTTTCCGGAGGATGTGGTACAGGCAACTCTTCACTGTGTTGGGCCGGCCTCATTGCAGATGGGAAATCTCGATATTTCACTGTGTGCTTGGATTTGTAGGTGATTCCTGTTATGTTTGCTAAAGTAGCTGAGTGGTCATCTGGTTACCTTCAAACCACGGGAACGGCGAACGGCATTTGGCGTAAACCACTTCCCCATCCTGTAAGAAGCCTCTCACACGTTCCACAACAAATGTGAGGGGCCCAGCTTTTATCTTGGGCACCCACTCTACATCCAAAGTAAAGCTCATATATCTTACTGAGTGGGGTAAAATTTGGTCCGTGAGATTTGAAGGTCACACACGTAACAGAAGGCGTCAGGATGATTTAAACACTTCCTTGATATGATTAAAGTAAGATCAACACAATCCTTTTACACAAAACACTTCACTAAAAAGAACACACAACACTTGCATCTTATCACAATGCAGTCCGGTACACCACTAGAAGTGCAGTGTTCCTCATGCAGAACTTACTGTTTAGTTTTATGGCCCAACGTATCAGAACTTGTCTGAGCTTGCACAGTCTGGCTGTCTGTGATTGGGCTCACATGCATACAGTCTTTGTTATTATTAAGGTTTCATGTCCAGATTATGTTTAAAATGTTATAAAGTGCCTCAGCAATATTTAAAACATACTGCTAACATGACAAAAAAAACGAAATTCGCTAAAATAACATTTTAATAAATTCTGTCACACAAAAAGTGTGGGTAAAAGATCAATTCTAATCACATTTTTGAACTCAGCGTGGAAAAATACATAAGCAAAACAAATTAGATTTCATGTGACTAAAGTTATGTTTATCAGTGTTATTTTTTAAATATATTATACCTTTTTTTTTGCGTTTATTAGTTACAACCCGTGCTTCACCATCTAGGTATGCCACGGGATATTTACAGAGTTGATTCCATTTACCAGTTTACCTTTAAAGTTTTAAGTCAGTACTTAGACGGTATGTTTTGGAGTGTTACAGAGTTCAATTTCCTTTGGAATCTTCTTGAAGTGCGTGGAAGATATTTCTGAGGAAGCTTGTGATGCTGACGGTATTTATGTGGTACTTCAGAACCAGAGGCGGGGGAAGGGATTTGAGTAATGGTGATCGGTCGTTTGAGAATAAGCTGCATTCTATCATAAGGTGACGGGCGGTTTGTATAGCCTTTTCAGGACGGTTGCAATTTGGTGAGGGCGTCTTGTTTATTTTAAGGAGATATGAACGGAAGCTGCCCTGATTTGTTGGGAACTGAGTGAGAAGGAAGTTGGCCAGAGCGAAAGGGAAAGTCTGTGGAAGATGGTGGGTATGAACAGTTTAGTGTGGGAGGCATTTGCAGAGTTTACGTATATTGCGCTCCAGATTTTTGTGTAATAGTCTTCCAGTGTCTGCTTTCCTCGAATGATTGGGATTGCGCCGTAAGCGACGGTAGTGTTGTAACTCGCAACTGTTTTGGCCAAGTAGTCTGCCCTCTCGTTTCCTTTCAGTCCAGCGTGTCCTTTGACGGTTACTATTTTACTCACAGTTTGCGAAACCCACACAGTTTACAGTAGTTGCAAGAATACTGTAATATAATATGAATTACTTTTGTAACTATTATATTGTAATAAGTTTGAAATTTTTGTGTAGAGCTCTCTGAGGATGGTGTAAATGACGCCGAAACATGTAGCAGCGATATAAAATTTGATGTGTATATATCAGAGGTGCATTTTTTGTGTCATTAATGAAGAGTTGAATTCAATCCAAATGCACGGAATAAATAATACCAAAAAAAGGTTATGGAAAGTTCAACGCATTACAGTTTTTATTTTCTCAGTCACCATATTTAAAGAAGAAGCTGGTAATGGTTTTCTTCGGCTTGCAGACCATTCCCGCGCAGTGGCATAGGTAGGGTTTTCGGTGCCCGGGGAGAGTAATCACAATGATAACCCATAAGAAAAATTTTAAAGTTAAAAAAATTCACAATAGAATTTCCTCTTCTTTGTCTCAATAATTTAAATATTGTTGAGCGTAGAAACACCTCCTTTTTATTTAAATTATTAATTTTGCTACCCCTTGCTGCCCAATTAATTCTGCAGCCCTGGGCGACAGCAGGACTCGCGCCCCCCAAAACACTACTCTGAATGCTTTGTTTCTGACCATCATCTTTGCGAGCATTATAGCTATACAAATTATCCTTTCACACGCTGCACAAAAAAAATGCATGGTTTAAAATCTGGCGAACGAGGAAAATGCAATCTCCTGCTCACTATTTTGTCACCAAATGCGCTCTGTAAGCAACGCATGAAATTTAATTACAATCATATCACAAACAATGTCAGAATGTGAGTAGTTTATGGGTCTGAATTTATGGTCTCAGAAATAGAAATGGGTCGCATAATCCTAACGTGATATTTTTTTGCTTGTTGGGCATGTTAAACGATAACGTGTCTGGTATTAATAATCGAAACAAAGACAATCTGAAAGAAATCGTTCAGAATGTTACGTACGAGGGGTGCTGATAAGTCCTTAGCCCATCCAGGAAGGCAACAAGTTACAGCGACCAAACTCGGTATTTATTCAGCATACTCCCCACGAAGCTCAATACACTTCTTAGCCCGTTGCTCTAACTTTTGCAAGCCACTCAAAAAAATCAGAAGTTTGTCCGTCCAACCAGGTCTCCGCGGCAGCAACGACCTCCGCGTGGCGAACTTTCAATTGTTTTTTTCAGTCCAGGGAACAGATGGTAGTCCGACGGGGCCAGATCCGGAGAACAGGGTGGGTGATCAAGACACTGGAAGCCTAGGTAGGCCAGTTTCTTCTGGGTTGCAAGTGTCCGGTGAGCCTGGGCATTGTCATGCAAGAACAAGATTTCCTTGGTGAACTTCCGCGGCGTTTTTCCTTCAAAATGTCCTTCAGTTGCACCAGCAGAGATGAGTAATACTCCGCGTTGATAGTTTGGTTCTTTGGAAGATAATCAAGGAGGAGGATGCCGTCTTGATTCTAAAAAATCGAGGCGACAACTTTTCGAGCGGATTTTTGCACTCTTTTTTGGGGCGGGGTGAGACGCTACGCCGCCACTCCACTAATTGTTGCTTTGTCCCCGGGTCATAGTGATATAACCAGGTTTCGTCCATTGTCACCAATCGCGCCCGACAGGAAATCATTTGAATCGCGCCGAAAAAATTCCGAAAGTTTCTCAGACGACTGGCACCGTTGACGTTTTTGATCCGCCTTCAGTCATTTCGGGACCCACTTCGCGGAGAGCTTCCGCATGTCCAAATCTTCATGAATGATGAACCCAACCCGCTCCCGTGAGATACCCAGTTGCTCAGCTATTGATTTAGCCGAAATCTGGCGGCCTTCCAAGATTCGCTTGTGAATTTGATCAATAATCTCGGGGGTGGTCACTGTTTTGGGTCGCCCAGGACGAGGCGCACCACAGGTGGAAAAATCACCGTGTTTAAACTGGGCCACCCAGTTTTTGACGGTGGCTTACGATGTTGCATATTACCGTAATGTTTCTGTCAGAATGGCGTGAATTTCCTTCGACGTCTTGCCTTGTAGGGGGAAAACAACTTGATGACGGTTCGCGTCTCGATGTTGTTGAAATCGCGCGCGTCGCATGACATGCTTCCTTTCAGCCTCTGTAACAAGAAAAAACTTGCAATTCGGTCTTTCCAAGACACTATCGATTCCGTCCTACGACATCGGGAAGTAGGTCGGGCTAAGGACTTATCAGCACCCCCTCGTAGTATAATATTGATCATTTTTTAATTACATGATATTTTGTGCTATGTAGGCAGAATATGGTTTCTACGACTAAACCAGAAATTTAACACGCTGTCAATAACAACACATTGTAATCGAAAAATCCTCGCCAGGCCTAGTTCGATTCCAGGCTTGTGAACTGAGAATAAGTGGCAGATGGAAAGCTATGTGAGCGGCAAATGAGGGTTCGACTCCACCACGCCACGGTCCTTTACGACAGGAGGTGAACAGTTCCTGAAAGACTTGTCAAACGACAGGACTTAGAGTGCAATAAGCAGTTCACAAGTCCCCCCAGTTATGAATTGGATCCATACGAGATGGAAGCCAATAAGAAAGAGGGCTACAACGTTCCTAGAAATATAGTTTTACAGTTTTGAGTGCCGCATATTTCAACTGTAGGGGTGTTAAAAAACCCCACTTCATAATTACGTGTCGTTGTTGTGATAAACTTTTGCCTAAGGAAGCAGCGAACCCAAAGCTGAAGAGAGCAACCGGTGAGAACAGTCACTTCCACCCATTCTCACCACAAGTAGGGAAAATGCTCTGCACCGATTTCAGCTGCAACCAATCACTTTTAGTTTTATTTGTAAACGCTTCAGTGTGAATTTGTTTCGCGAAGTCTCAAGGTAGTTAGATAAAACTGTTCTGAAGGCACAACACGTGCTGAGAGCTGCTCTGCGAAATTTAAGTAATTTCAATTTATCAAAATAAAGAGGGGCAGGAAAACATCCATGCTTATATGTTATTCGTTTTAACAAAATATTGATGATTAATAATGCAGGATTGAATAAGGTCACTTTGAAGAACAAGGGCAAATTGACGTGTTTGTGTCATTAATTTCAGCATAAATATCCCCATGCAGGGGCGTAGCTGGGAGGGAGGGTCTTGAGCTACGTCCTCTCAAGACAGCAGAGTCCAAGCGGTAGCAAAATAGAAGGCGAAATAAATAGCTGAAACAAAAAAATGATTTTCTGTGCGTAAGGAATTTCAAATTATTTAACCAAACAGAATGCAAATCAATAAGTCGTTCCTATTTTGTAAAAAGGGAACAATCCACAAAACATCAGATTTACATGAAGAGCAAAAAACAGGTCTTCAAGAAACTCCCAATTTCATTTCAAATGAACTATTTGAGCTACCAAAATGATAAAGATAATATGATTTTGACAGCCCAAATAGTTATTTTGTCATAAAAAGGGAAACCTCGATAAGCTGTTGTTTGCATGCCCTGTAAAAACTGATATTTTGTGGGTTCTCCCTTTTTTACAAAATAGGGGCCAAACAATTGTGATTTTTTAAGGTTTGCAATTTCTTTCAAGAGCGGCCGTTGTGATTATTTGCCCCGGAAGCAAAGAAACCTAGCTACGCGATAGACTTATCCCAATGATTTGTACCTATCGTGGTAAAACGGGCAACGCTGAGATCTCCGACAAGAAGACAACGATGGCACGAACACATCTGGAAGGTGGACAACTGGTTTCGAATACTACAAAAGGCAGAAGTCCGGCTACAACATTCGAAAACGTCGTGAGTTCTTGCACTGCCTTGTTGGAAAAGGTATAGGTTTTCTTCTAATCGGAAAGGTGTTCAAAATTGTGTCAAAATATGTGTAATTTATTGGTCTGAATTTATGTTCTTAGAAAATAAACAAATAAAAAACAATCCTAGATGTTATTTCACGTATGCAGTGCAGCTTCGTTTGAGTCTCCACGGCACCCCATGAAGATACCAGTTCATAAAATTCAACCATGCTTCACGATCTCGGTCGTAGACTTTGTAAATGACAGTTATCCAACATGAATTCAAATGCAGCAGTTTTGTTGCATTTCATGCTGATAATGCAGACATATTTTGTTGCGCAAATCGAACCAGCGATTATCTTGGAAGTCTCCAATATAGCTGAAATATCTTGCAGTTTTTCCTCGATTAGCACGTGTCTTTAACCTGTTTTCTTCCTCTCCAGAAGGAAACCTGTTGCTGAAAACCTTATCACCTACACATATTTGTACATTGTTGTTGTGTTTGCCGCACTTCCGCCGGGAACCGTGTGTCCGAATTTAGGAAACTTCATGTAGGACCGGTATTTAGCGCATAGGTGACATCACACAGAAACACACGATGTTAAGAGTGGTAATTGGAATATCACTGTTAACATCGTACAGAGTGTGCCACATGTGCCCATACACACGCCCTTATTCCTGACACTTCTGAACTAGGTGCCTCAATTTTTAACTTTGTATACTGTAAGTTCCTCCTCGTTGGTGGCTTCACCTTATCGTGGTGAGGAGGTTTGAGTACGCCAGGGACCCTGAGAGCTATACCAGGGGTAGCGTAGCTGCTGGCAGGGCCTCCCTTGCTGGACAGGTCAAAGGGTAGGCGTCAGACGAAGAGAGACACCAAAACTGATGCCGGAAGCAGCGTCATCAGT
>JGI24700J35501_10930420_pt1 | contig 13859 bp, 15 predicted proteins | sample TergutTh196P1_FD_35501 | JGI IMG/M metagenome (IMG submission 35501) | reverse complement strand
AGAAGCCGCACTAACCAACCAAGAAGAACTGATGACCCTAGCTGCAAAATACGCATAAGAATTAAAACCTTGGGGGCTTTGCCCCCAAACCCCCTCAAGGAGCAGTGTTCCACGATTTTCACAAGGAGGACAATATATGCCGGATTTTATAACACAGCGGTTTAACGATTACAAAGCTCTTGACAAAAAAGGCAAGATGATTTGGTGGCGAGATTTTTTTGTACGAAACGCTATATATATAATTATTTTAATGCTAGTAATATATGTGCAATATTTTAGCATAGTGAACAACTTTGCTAACCAGTTTTTGTCGTTTAACTCTTTAGTCGATATAATGAACAGAGCCAGCTCAAGCATGTTTTTGGCACTTGGGGTTGGTGGAATAATAGTGCTTACCGGAACAGACCTGTCGGCTGGTAGGATAATGGGTCTTACTGCTGTTATTTCTGCTTCACTTTTGCAAAACCCGGTAGATGTTTTTCCGGCTAGGATGTTTCCTGATATGGGCACGCCGCCAATAATTTTGGTAATGGTTTTGGTAATGATTATTGGTGCACTTATTGGCGTTTTTAATGGCTTTTTTGTATCAAAGTTTAAACTGCACCCTTTTATAGTTACCCTTTCTACTATGATAATATTAAACGGCGTTGTGTTGTGGTATTTGCAGCTAGGTGCAAATGCAGGTGGCCCAATATCCGGGCTAACAGCACAATACGGCGAGTTTGTACGTGGCACAGTGCAAATTTTTGGTACACCCGTTCCGTTTTTCGTTTTTTATGCAATAATAGCAACAGCAATAATGTGGTTCGTTTGGAACAAAACTACCCTAGGGAAAAACATGTATGCCGTAGGAGCTAACCCAGAGGCCGCAAACGTTTCCGGTATATCTGTTAAATGGACGACAATATCTATATTCGCAATAGCAGGCGCACTATACGGCTTTTCCGGGTTCGTAGAAGCTGCAAGGGTAGGTTCAAACGGTCCAAACACTGGCGTTATGGCTGAGCTAGATGCCATCGCCGCCTGTGTTATCGGTGGCGTATCTTTTAGCGGCGGTGTAGGAAAAATAAGCGGTATAGTAACAGGTGTAATACTACTACAGATAATCAGTGTAGCACTGCAATGGCTGGGAGTATCTTCAGATGTGCGTTTGATGATAACCGGTGCTATAATACTAGCAGCCGTAGCTATTGATATGCAGAAAAATTTGGCTAAGAAATAATTTGGTGCAGGAGTAATTAAGAAGCCATTCCTCTCAATTCTTTTGTCTAAAAAAGCAGAGATTAAGTGGAATGGCTAATGGCGGAAATGGTAGAGTTTTTTCTCTTGTTTTGTCAACGTCGGCTGTTGTATAATGTATTTATACAACAATTCCGCTTAGTACAGTTTAGCACAGTTTTTTTGAATATTACTAAGCGGAATCGCTCCATTAATTCAGCAATAATTCGGCAGTTTCAAAAAAGTATAAGTACAATAAAATACGGAATTGCTATATTTCTCGGCATAAAAACCTTTTGCCACCTTACACATAGAGTCAGCCATAGAGTCTCACATAAAGAGTTTCATAGTTCGCATCAGAACGCCCATAATTTTGCCCTGAAACGCCCTTATAGCACCATTAATCGTATTTCTCGCACTCAAATTTTCGAATCAAAATAACGAGTGTTGGGAGAAAAATTTGAGGAAGAAACAGGCAGCTTGCAAAACCAAGAGAACAACAGGAGGAAGGTATGAAAAAATTAGTGATTTTGCTAATATTTATGGCGCTTATGGCGTTTGCAGCTTGCAACACATCGAACTACGACGAAACCACCGAAATTCCCACATTCTACATAACAGAGCCACCCCCGGCAAATGAGCAACCAACCCAAACCGACCAGGACGAGTCAATCGCTATGCCACAAACACTAATAACCACAACGCAAGTTTCATTTACAGTCAACGGTACGGCGGATTTTGAATTGACTGCTTTTTTGTCGCACCAAAATCTGCAAACACCCCACTTTTTACTGCAAGATATAGCTAAAATGCTTGACGGAACACAGGCACAATTTGACATTTCAAGCACAATTTGGGGGAGTTTCCGCATACACAGAGGGCAAAATTTCACACCGATGGACGCAGGAATTGCTTGGGAAACGAGAGAAACCGAGACTTTAACTGAAATTTTGCTAGAGTTTCCAATAGGAACGGCGGACACTATAAGCAAACGGCTTCCTTCCATTGGCACTCCACACGGAATGGCGGTTAACATTAACGATTTTGCGGGATTTTTCGGATTTACCGTGGAATGGCAAGCCGAAACTGTGGACGGCGTTACAAACCGAATAAACACGCACGAATCCATGATAACCGAAGAGGGGCGTATTGCAATTTCCGGATTTTTGCTCCGCCACCCAACGCTGTTTATTGATCGGCAGGACTGGACGGACGAGATTTTGGCGATAACGCCGTCTATAAACACGCTTGAAGAATTTAGCTGGCGGCACGAGAACGCTCCGCTCTACATTTACCCCCATAGATTTTTGTTGTACGACCTCAACAACAGCGGTATTCCCGACATTTTGGTGGGTTACGATATTTATCCATGGGCAATGTTTCGAGGACTTTTTCTGTACAGTTATATAAATGGTGAATATCAAAGAGTCGGCAGGATAACTGAATGGTACGAGTTTTCACGAGATTCTGAGGGGCGAATCTTCCAGTTTGACGGCGATCATTATCATGGCTGGAGCAAAATAAACCAAATAATTTTCCGAGAAAATGACGTGATTTTTGAAGAAGTAGCGGCATCGCCTTTCAGAATGGATTTTGAGGGCAGCCCAGAAGAACATGCGATTTGGTGGGAAGAAAGTTCCGAAGAATGGCACAGTTTTTGGGATGATTTTCACATATTTTCGCCAAGTTTAACCTCAATCCGCCCGCTTTCTGTCTTGCAATCAGAGTTAACGGAAATTTTTAGTCATGGATTTTTAGAATCGGAGAATTTTGCACAGCCACAAGCGTGGCAACTGGCTTATGCAAATATTTTACGCTATTATCAAGCCAATGTAGAAAGCCCCGAAGAATGGCTTATTCCGTGGTCGTTTTTTCTTCATCATCCAGTATCTTCCTTATCTCTTCTGACAGCCTCGGCAACTCAAGCGACGCATATATCCAAACATCATCCATACGTAGCGTAAAGTAACCATGAGCCGCCACGTCCCTAAATCCAGCAATTTCCTTCCACGGGATGCTCTTATATTCATCACGAAACTCAACTGAAAGATTTTTAACCAATTCGCCGATATTAATTAACGTCATAGATGTTGCTCTCTTTTTGTCCTCATTTGCAAGAAAAGCACTTTCATCGTAACCATCTAATGATTGTGCCATTACATGGGCTTCTTCAATGATTTTCCCAATAATTATTCTGTCACTTCTTTTCATAGCACTGACACCGTCTTCCCTATTTCAATAATAGCTTCATTAGGGATTGGCAAATGTATAACATCTACCGATTTTTTCAGCTCACGTTCCAAGAATTGCTTCAAGCCGATAACGGTTAGGATTGAAACTGTCGGCTTTTCAAACTCGACTAGCAAATCCAAATCGCTATTATCTGAAGCCTCCCCATTGGCGTAAGAACCAAAGTATAGCACTTTTGTAAGGGGAAATTCTTCTTTTGCTTTCCTTACTCCCTCGACTATTTGGTCATGTGTCAACATAAGATTCAACCTCTTTTTATAACTGACAGCCGCTTTAATGCCCTCGCTTTCCTCTGTGCAAAACCGCTCGGATAATTCATTATATCATGTCCGATTGCGATTTTCAATAATAATTTTTCAAAGGCCTTTTTGGCAGGATTTATGCCTGATTTTGTATCGTGTGTATTGGCGGCATAAACCCAAATAGCGAGCAAATTGCCCATTGTATCGGGTACAATATGCCGCTTTCGCCCTTTGACTTTTTTCTTGTATTTCACAGCCTCGTTACACTCCATTATCATCTGCGTCTTTTATTGATTTCAATATCTCGTCGTAATTTGCAGCACGTTCCGCTTCGCCATAAAGTTCCAAACCAATGTCACGCTCAATAGAATCTATCTTCTCTATCAATATAGGTATATCAACAAATGCAGTCTGCCATATTCTTGCAAAATCGACAGCTTCATAATCGTGGGAAATAACATTCCTGGTTTGACGGATAGCGGTCCAAGGAATGTCATTGTACTGCGATTTTGCATTGTCAGACAATGCACGGACTAATTCTCCGATGTTCACTATCGTCATGGCTACAGCGCGTTTTGTGATTTCGTTTTTCGTGAAAGCATCAAAATTTAAATCTTTAATAAAATCCATTATATGCAGTGCTTCAATCCGTATTTTGTACAAAATGCGTTTATCCCTCAATTCCATAGCATTTCACCACCTTGTCTATTTTGAGAATGGTATCTTTCGGCAATGGCAATTTAAGTACATCCACTTTTATTTGCAATGTTTCTTTCAAGTCTACCGCTAAATTTGCGGTTGAAAACAAAGAAACGTATGGTGTATGAAAATCAACAAGCAAATCTAGATCGCTATCGTCGTCAAATGTTCCTTTGGCATATGAACCAAAGTAATAGGCCTTACTGATATTATACCTTTCAGCCATATCGCCTACAGCTTTACATATATCTTTGTGTGTAAGCACGGGTTCACCTCCTTGTACAGTTAAAAACTATAGCCTTAATGTTACTTCAGCACACCTCACTTTCCTCTGTGCAAAACCGCTCGGATAATTCATTATATCATGTCCGATTGCGATTTTCAATAATAATTTCTTTACAATGTAACAGAATAATTCTTGCTAAACCTTGATTTGCATACTCTTTGAAATGATTGAAATTTTCAAAAAAATATGCTAGAATATAGTTATGAATTTTCACACTTCTGTTTTGTTAGATGAATGTATAAAAGGTTTAAATATTAGGCAAGACGGCATTTATGTGGACGGCACATTTGGTGGCGGTGGCCACACAACAGCTATTGCACCCTTTGCAAACCGAGTTATTGCTATAGACAAAGATGTGCAGGCTCTTGAAAGAGGCACGACAGCCCCCAATGTTACGCTGGTTCACGGAGATTTTTGCCAAATAGCCGATATTTTGCAAGACCTTGAAATAGTAAAAATAGATGGAGTTTTGTTGGATCTTGGCATAAGCTCTCACCAAATCGACACAGCAGCCAGGGGCTTCTCTTACATGAAGCAAGCTAAGTTGGATATGCGTATGGACACAAGCAGAGAACAGACAGCTTATGATGTTATAAATGGCTATACCCTGCATGAGCTTACAAAAATTTTCAAGATCTATGGAGAAGAGCCTTTTGCAAGACCAATAGCAAAGGCAATAGAAAAAGAACGCACAAAATCTCCAATAGAAACAACAACCCAGCTGGCTCACATAGTAACGGAAATTACCCCAAAAAAATTTGGGTTGGTATCTGTAAAACGTGTTTTTCAAGCTGTCCGTATAGAGGTAAACAATGAACTAAACATACTGGAAACCACGGTAAATACAGCAACAGAACACCTTAACACCGGGGGCAGGATGTGCATAATAACGTTCCACTCTTTGGAAGATAGGATAATAAAACATGCCTACAACCGTTTACAAAACCCCTGCACATGCCCGCGAGATTTTCCGCACTGTGTTTGCGGCAAAAAACCACAAATAAAAATTATCACAAAACGGCCTATTTTGCCAACCGCAAAAGAGATAGAGGCAAACTCGAGGGCAAAAAGTGCTAAGTTGCGCATTGCTGAAAAAATATGACAACTACAATTTCGGAAATATATGATATAGAAATTTTGAAAAATTTAGAAGGTTTTGAGTTTAACTGGTGGATAAAATCCGAATATAATTCTGTGGTTTTTTGTGCACAGATAAACAAACATATAGTTGGCTTAGTGGAATTCACAAGATATGAAAGAGATTTGTTTAATTTCATGAATTTAATAGAAATATTGCCGGATTATAGAGGCTCTACCGTAGCCGGAGAGCTATTGGCTTGGGTAGGGTTGGATTCACTAAAAAATGGTTTTGATGGTTTTGTGGTGTTTGAGAGCAAAACTGTTTTATACCAATACTATATACACAAATACGGTGCAAAGCCACTTTTAGATAAAAGGCTATTTTTTGATACAGAAACAACTTTGAAATTGATTAAAACCTATTTGGAGGTGGAAAATGTATAAAGAATATGCGCAAAAAGTTTTGTATGAAATAGGAAAAAGACATGCGGAAGGAACCGGAGAAGAACCAAAGCTAAACCGAGAAAGTTGGAAACATACAGGAATAAGGTTTATACCGATAATCGAGAAAGAGATAGGCAGAAAAATAACAGAAAAGGAATGGTATGACCTTAGTATAAGATGAAATCATGATCATGTAACTTCAAATAGGCTCGACCGTTTTGAAGTTAAACAACTATATATAATTAGGGGGTGATACAATGCCAAGGAAAAAAAATGTGCAAAGACCAAAAAACACCTATAATCCAAGAAACAATCCCAACAATGTATATAACCCCACCGCCCACGCTTATGACTACTATAGTTACGAGGAGGCTCTTCCGCAACCGCAAAAAAAGATAAGAAGGCGCGGCAAACGAATTTTGAAGCGGGCTTCAAAAATACGCTTTGTGAAAGTGTTGGGAGCAAAAAACCAATCATTATCTGTTTACTTTGCAATTGTTGCAATATTTTTTGTGGGGTTGGGTGCTGTTGTAGCCGGTTCAAATGTGACTATACAACGGAATACCAACAACGCCATACGAAACCAATTGCAGGCAATAGAGCTTTCCAACAGCCAACTTGCCAACCAAATTGCCCAAGCAAGGGATATAGAAGAAATAGAGTATTTGGCACGTAACGACTTGGGCATGTCTGAACCATTGGCACACAATATTATTGTGATCAACATCGCCTCCGAAAGGGAGCTCGTTTACGACTTTACGCTACCTCCGCAGTATGATCCAACATATGGAGAGCGGCTTGTCGATTTTTTTAACAACATGGTAAACTTTTTCATTGGAGGATAGGTGAATGGAAAGAAAAAACCGCAAAAGCAAAAAAAACAACCCTGTTATAAAACGCAATCGCAAACAGCGGCTTGTGTTGATAGGGTTCATCCTATTTATGATGTTTCTCTTTTTTGAAACTACTCGCATATATATAACATACGGAGAGGAATACAGGCAACTTGCCATGCGGCAACAAGTGTACGGTCGCAGGCATGTGGACAGAACTGTAAACCCGAACCGCGGTAGCATAGTTGACCGCAACGGGCAAGTTCTCGCTGTTAGCCACACTGTATATAATATTTTTATAGACGTAATACTTTTGGCTCAAGCAACAGAAAATGAGGTGGAAAGAACACTGGAAACTCTTTACGATGTTTTGGACATTCCAAAAGAACGTATACAAGAATATATATCAATTGAACCCCAAACAGGACAACCAAACCGCAACACCCACTTTTTGGTGGTTGCACGTCAAGTCAGTCCCCTAAACGAAGCCCTTATCAGAAACACCGGCTTGCGTCACGTACATTCCGAAGAGGACACACTGCGTACGTATCCGGCGGGAGATATTATCGGGCCGATAGTTGGTTTTTTGAGCGGCGACGGCAACCATTGGGGGTTGGAGCGTACATACGATACTTTTTTGACGGGTCGCCCGGGGCGAGAAGTGCGCATGTTTAACGAAACAGGCATAGTTACCACAAACGAGTTCAGACCGGTTACGGGTTACACCCTTGTTACTACTTTGGATTTGCAACTTATGACAAGAGCAAAGGATATAGCACAAGAGTTTGGGAGCCGTTATAACGCAAATACAGCCCAAGTTGTAATAATGAACCCAAACACGGGTGAAATTCTTGCTATGGCTCAATACCCTAGCTTTAACAACAACGATCCTTTTAATTTAAACTATATCACAAGCCCTCGCCTTAGAGAAGAGATATATTATATGTCTGATCAAGAGCGGATAAACACACTGTTTGGGCTGTGGGCAAACAGTGCAATCAGCCACTCCTTTGAACCGGGTTCTATATTTAAACCCATTACATCTGCTATAGCATTGGAAGAGCGGGTAACGTTTCCGGGGGAGATGTTCTTTTGCCCCGGTTATTTTATGGTACTGGGGGAACGGATACCTTGCTGGAACGAATGGGGCCAAGGGCAAATATCTTTAGAAGAAGCCATGGCTGCCAGTTGTAATGTGGTAAGCATGATACTTGCGGAACGATTGGGCAGGAACACTTTTTACAATTACCTAAGAGAGTTCGGTGTGGGTCAAACCACAGGTATAGATGTTAGTGGTGAAGCTAGCTTTTTGGCTCTTACATACAGCTTACATCAGTTAAACCCGGTAGAAATGGCTACATCTTCTATGGGACAAGGTTTTAACATGACTGCAATCCAAGCAATCACCGCCTTTTCCGCTATTATAAATGGGGGAAATATTATGATTCCCCACGTCGTTTCTCAAGTAACAGATGGGGAAACCATAGTACAACAAACCACCCCAACCATACGCAGAAATGTTATATCTCAAGGAACTTCCGATTTGTGGCGTAACACAATGGTACAAACATTGGAAAGCCAAAGGGGTACGGGCAGAGGGGCTCACATACCCGGTTATCTTATCGGAGGCAAAACAGGAACAGCCCAGCAAGGCATTAGAGAGCTTGGGGAACATGTGTATTCCTTTGTGGGTTTTTTGCCTGCCGATAACCCTCAATACGTTGCGCTGGTAACGATAGACCGCCCCGACGAAACATGGCCCGGTAGCAGCTCTGTTCAAGCCATGTTGCGAGCCGTATTAGAAGAAATCATCACACAACGAGGCATACTACCTTACACAATTGAGCAAGGAACGGTAATATCTCCGATGGTAGTTATAGAAGATTACGTTGGTCTTTCATTTTTAGAAACTGTACGCCGTCTGTCTGAAAAAGACCTCATTTTCAGACCTATAAGTAGTGGCGGAACAGTAATAGGGCAACAGCCTTTGGCGGGTTCTACCGTAGCTCGCGGCACAACTGTAATACTCTATTTGTCGGATGAATACTACGAAGGCAGTTTAGTGATGGTACCCAGTCTGGCAGGGATGACAATAGAGTTAGCGACAGAAACCCTGCAAACAATTGGCTTAAACTACATGATAAGCCAGATAAACACAGATCAGGAACAGGAAGAAGGTGCAGGCACAGTAATTAGCCAGGTGCCGCAACCGGGTCTGCGTATACCTTTGGGTACGGAAATATTGCTGATTGTAGGAAGCTAGTGCCTTGCTACGCAAAAAAAGTTAAGGAAAAGCAGAAGGGGAGGAGAAGTGGTTTGACACTATCACAGCTTTTGAAAAATACCGAGCATAGTTTTATCAAAGAAGGTGATTGTCAAATAAATCACTTGACTATAGATTCTCGTGATATGCAGCCTAATACGCTATTTGTATGTGCCAGTGCGTTTAATGTGGACCGCCATAGCTTTATAGAACAAGCGGCAAATGAAGGAGCGGTAGCCTTTATTGTAGAAAAAGATGTTGAGGTACCAACCGGAACTATTGCTGTAAAAGTAAAAAATAGCCGCATAGCTCTTGCAACAATAGCCGCAAATTTTTACAACAACCCCAACATTCCTACCGTTGGAGTAACCGGCACAAACGGCAAAACATCTGTCACATTTTATGTGCAGTCAATATTAATGGAACACGGAAAAAAAGCGGGGTTGATAGGCACAGTAGGCACTAAAATTAATAACGAGCCAATAAATATAAAATTTGCCACAAGCACAACTCCGGACACAATAGAGCTAATGCAGATTATCGCCCACATGAAAAAAAACCATGTGGACTATAATGTTATGGAAGTTACATCTCACGCATTGGCTCTGCATAAAGTAGATTCACTAAAGTTTTTGGTTGGTGTTTTTACAAACCTAACCCAAGACCACCTGGATCTCCATGGGACAATGGAAAACTACAGAGATGCAAAGGCAAAACTCTTTACCCTAAGCCAAAACAGCCTAATCAATATAGACGATCCTTATGGCTCATATATGGCGAGTGTCGCAACAGGTTCTGTAATAACTTACAGTATAGAAAAGCAAAGCCATATACAAGCCAAAAACATTACATACACCCCCAAAGGTTCCGCATTTGATGTAGTTATGTTTGGTGAAAGCCACAGTTTTAAATTGCCTATAGCCGGCAGATTTTCCGTTTATAACGCACTGGGGGCGATAGGAGCCTCTCATGTAATCGGTGTACCAATGTCGGTTATACAATCCGCCCTGGCTAACCTAAAAACTGTGCCGGGGAGAATAGAAAAAGTAGAAAATACCAAAGGGCTAAATGTAATTGTAGACTATTCCCATACCCCAAACAGCTTGCAAATCATCATACAAACTGCCAAAGAATTTACAGCCGGAAACGTTATTACGGTTTTTGGGTGTGGTGGCGACAGAGATGCGGAAAAACGACCGATAATGGGTGCAATAGCGGCAAAATACAGCGACTTTTCTATAATAACAAGCGATAACCCTCGCACCGAAGACCCAAACAAAATACTAACAGATATAGAGGCAGGGATGGTTGGGGCAAGTTACGCAAAAGAAGTTGACCGCTACGAAGCCATAAAACAGGCAATAAATATGGCTTCAAAAGAAGATACAATAATAATAGCCGGAAAAGGTCACGAAGCATATCAAATATTCAAGGACAAAACAATCACATTTGATGATGTGCAAATAGCCAGGGAGATAATGGGGGAGATTGGATATAATGGAACAAATTAATCTACAGCAGCTAGCGAGTACCCTTGGGGGGCCGTTGGTAAATACAACCGAACACATTATAAAGCCTGTTGGTGTTTCAATAGATACAAGAGAAGATATGCGGGGCAAGATTTTCATACCTTTGAAAGGCGGAGTGGATGGGCATATGTTTTTATCCCAAGCCTTTGAAAAAGGTGCTGTTTTGGCAATATCCCGGCAAAGCATAGACTTTCCCCACATAAAAGTTTCAGACACATTTAGTGCCATAAAAGCCTTTGCCAAATTTTATAAAAAAATGTTTAACATTCCTACCGTTGGCATTACGGGCAGTGTGGGAAAAACTACCACAAAAGATTTGACTGCATCTGTTTTGGGGCAGGGTACGGTTAAAACCCAGGGGAATTTTAATAACGAAATTGGCCTTCCCCTTACGGTTTTTAACATAAACAACACTACCCAAACCTGTGTTCTTGAAATGGGGATGAACAATTTAGGAGAAATCCACAATTTGGCAGATATAGCCCGCCCGGATATAGCTCTGATAACAAATATTGGTGTGGCTCACATAGAAAACCTTGGCTCCCGCAAAAACATATTAAAAGCCAAAACGGAAATTTTTGACTATAACCCAAACCATATAATTTTGGATGGGGATAATGACATGTTGGCAACTCTCAAAGGGACGGTGAAAGCATTGTTTTACTACTTAAACCAACCCGAACAAGACTACACTGCCTATAATATTAACCACAATGGATTGCTTGGTACAACAGCCACCATAAAAATCTTAAAAGACCAATTTACGGTAAATATTCCAATTCCTGGGGAATATATGGTAAGAAACGCCCTGGCAGGTGCTATTGTAGGGAAAATATTGGGACGTACTACAGAGCAAATACAGCAGGGTATAGCCACATTTAAACCTTCAAAAAACCGCATGGATATTATTACAAAAGGGCAGTTGACGATAATAAACGACACATACAACGCAAGCCCTCAAAGTATGAAAGCAATGTTAGACTTGCTGTCAAATCAACAAGGCAAAAAAATAGCGATTTTAGGCGATATGTTTGAATTGGGAGATTTTGCGCCAAAACTTCACAAAGAAGTGGGGGATTACGCAAAAAAAACCGACATAGATAACTTTATTGCCGTCGGCCCTCTCGCAAAAGATTATGGGGGAGATTTTTATTTTGAAACAAAAGAGGATTTTTTTGAAAGTTGTTTGGCTAAAAGTTTTGGGGAAGCTACAGTTTTGGTGAAAGCCAGCCGCGGCATGGAGTTTGAAAAGATTGTGGATTATTTGAAATTTTTATGAAAAAATGTTAGAATTAGACGAAAGTGAATTTATGCACTGAATTAAGAAAATAAAAAGGAGGGCAATTAAATTGACGTTTCTCGATATATTACTGATTGTGATTTTTGTGGGAGGGGCTGTTGGCATAGGTTTATACTTTTTAACCAGATGGTCAAGTTCAAAAATGAGTGAGCAACAAAAACTAATTGAAAGCACCAGCCAGTCAATGACTATCTATGTTATAGACAAAAAACGCGACTATATAAAAAACGCTAACCTACCGAAAATTGTGACAGCACAAATGCCCAAGCGAGCCAACTTGATGAAAATGAATCTTGTTAAAGCAAAGGTTGGAGCTCAAATAATGACATTTTTATGTGAAAAAGAAGTTTTTAAAGCACTACCATTAAAGAAAAACGCAAAAGTAGATGCCTCCGGCATTTATATTACAAGCATGAAGGGCATGAAAACAAAAGCAGAAATGAAAGCCCTAAAAAAGCAAAAAAAATCTAAAAGCAGCAACTAATTTGTGGAAATGTTAATAAAATTGTGGATAACCTTTCAAATACACATAATATATATAGTGTTTTTGTGTAAAAATTGTAAATTTATCCGCACTTATCCACAAACAACCAATTTCAACTAATCTTACAGGAGGATTACGCCAATGAGCAAGTATAACAAAAATCAAATGAAAATTCGCTTAGACTACAACAACATGATGAATGAATTTGTAAAAGGAGGAATCAAAAAAGAGGATATCGAAAAAATATCCCCAAAAATATCTGATGCAACAAAGGTAATTTCGGATAAACGTAACAATAACCAACTGGATTTTATGAATCTGCCTTATAACCAAGATGAGATAGTGGCTGAAATAAAAAAATATGCCACAGAACAAATGCAAAAGATAGAAGCCTTTGTTGTGCTTGGCATAGGCGGTAGTGCTTTGGGTCCGATGGCTGTACAGCAGGCCATTAACCATCCTCATTACAACGAGCTGTCTAAAGAAAAACGCAACGGTCCTCGCTTTTACGTTGTGGACAATGTAGATCCGGAAAAACTCACATATCTTTTTGACATAATAAATGTGGAAAAGTGCCTGTTTAATGTAGTTAGTAAAAGCGGTTCCACATCTGAAACAATGAGCCAGTTTATGATAATAGCTGATATGCTTGAAAAAAAGCTAGGAAAAGAGGGAGCAAAAGAGCGTATCGTTTGCACCACTGACCAAGAAAAAGGAAATCTTATAAAAATCGCAAAAGAAGCAGGCTACAAAACATTTTATGTTCCCAGTGGTGTTGGTGGACGCTTTTCTCAGCTTACCCCCGTTGGGCTTTTGCCGGCAGCTTTCGGCAACATAGATATAGAAGAACTGTTGGAAGGTGCCGCCTACATGGATGAACTCTGCAAAAACGACGATGTATTCAAAAACCCTGCCTTAATGTACGCTGTTCTTAACTATCTTTCCATGGAAAAAGGGCAAAACATATCTGTGCTAATGCCATATGCAGACAGCCTAAAGTTTATATCTGATTGGTACGGCCAGCTGTGGGCAGAGTCTTTGGGCAAAAAATACGACACAAAAGGTAATGTGGTAAATGTCGGACCAACCCCTGTAAAAGCCCTTGGGGCAACAGACCAGCATTCCCAAGTACAGTTATACACAGAAGGACCGTACGACAAAGTGATAGTGCTGATGGGAGTAGACGAATACCGTGAAACCATTACAATTCCTCCGATGTTTGGGGATATAC
>JGI24700J35501_10930421_pt1 | contig 13884 bp, 17 predicted proteins | sample TergutTh196P1_FD_35501 | JGI IMG/M metagenome (IMG submission 35501) | reverse complement strand
GGTAGGTAGGTAGGTAGGTAGGTAGGCAGGTAGGTAACAGTCAATCCTCTCTCAATTCAGTATTCATGTGAAACTCCTTTAATGTTTGGTTAGCTCTTGATTTTGTTTTGTGATCAGTTATCGGAGTCCCAGTTTTTAAAGTATGTATAAGGTGTGTGCAGGCTTCCTGCTGTGTTACTGTTTCTGAGCCTTATAAGTTGCAGGAACTAATTTATTTAGAACATTTACAGGAGGTGAGCTGTTATATCGACTACAATGTCTCAATGCCAGCACAGAACTTGTGGCGTATTGACATCATCAACAGGGACCAGGTTGGAGACATCTGGCACACCATTGAATCACTGGTGAGTTCATCTTACAATGTGTGTTATTGTTATTGTACTTATTTAACTTCCAGTTACCATGTTGTCTTGAGCATAAGATGCACCCAATCATAAGCTGCACCAAAATTTTAGAAGGTAATGCAGATGATGTCATATGGTAGTAGCTGAGTAGTAAGGCCTCCTTGGATCACAGCTAATTCTATGTTCAATTCTTTAACCTTCCTTGTTGTTGCTAATGTTACATATGTCCTTAACTAATCCACATTAAAAGTGCTGGCTTTTCCAGGAGGCTGCTTGGTTGCTTTGGCTGTACTGTCTATAGCTATAGCTTCCTTCCATTTTTATCCATCCATCCTTTGGCATGAATGTGGAATGTGGAATTTTATTGCCAGGCATCATTTTTCTCTGAAATATTAACACTGAAGGCAGTCTTTCACCACTGGCACTACATGCCGAAACAACAGTGTGATGTTTTTTCTCATGGCTAGAAGTTTTAATTTCGATTAGTTCAGCATCTTTAATGTCCATAGTCTTGTTTGATGGAACATCATCATTTGGAGGAACTTCATTTTATGTTGCCCGTCTGACCTAGCTCAGAACACAATTTCTTATTCCTCCAGTGAACATGGAAATCTCAGTTGCATGGAAGGTCATATTGGTGTTTCTTTGGACCATAAGATGCTGGAGAATTTTATATAGTTTTTTTCCAGGGCAAAAATAGTATTTTATGATCTAGAAAATATTGTAATATAAAATGCAGTGGTAATTATACTTTGAACACCTAATAATATTTTGGGAGAAGCTGTCTCAGAAGTAGACATTATTAAATCAAATTTCTTATACATTGTTTTGAACATGGTTTTTAGTCTATATCCTGTTGACAGGTCCGACTTGTGCATGTCAACTCAAGCCAAGCACTTAAGTTCAGTGGTCGTCAGTTGCCTGACTGGGGTTTCAACCAGCATGAGGTTGTGACTGATCGTATCCTGCATCAGGATGATACTATTTGGAACGTGGAGGAACATCGCTATACTAAAAGTTGGTACAGCAGACTTCATAATAAATTGAATTAACTATATGTCATTGGAAATGAAAGCCTGTCACTGGGCAAAGTCCAGTGTCTGTCCCATCATCTCCTTTCCTTGCAAATTATTTCAGTAATATTATCAGTCTTTAGAGTTATTCTGTTATCTCTTCATGGCCTGCCTCTGACAAGCAGACTAGTCAGCAACGGAGAGGAAGCTTTAACAAGTAGCATGTACAAATCTAGAACATCAAAACCCTCTCCATCAAATACCAGTACATGGACCATGCAATTAAGGATGCATTTTAATTGAACTCATTTCAGCAACATGGACAGGGAGGACAGGCTTCTCTTGAGAACATAATGGTAACCTCCCATTTATTTCCTGAATGAACAGAGGATGCCTCCCTGTGTGGATACACCACTGGAATATTGCATTTTAGCCCAAGTTAGGGCTAGTTGTTTACAATGCCTCTTGTACATCTTTTATCTCATATGTCATCCTTCTGAGGGGTAACTACAGCCCAGATCTCCCTCACATTTTTTCCTCCTGTACTTTATCCTTGCCATCTCTTCTGGTTCCTGCATGCTCCACCTGCATCCTGTGTATAGTCCTTAGGCTGGCATACACCAATTCTCCTTCATGCCTTTTCCTGCATGCATGCCCTTTCCTGCATGCATGCCCTTTGCTGGTCACCTCCCATAACTTTCTTTTATGTGCTTCTGCACAGTACTACCACTGCTGCTGGCTGAGTACTCCAACTGCCTACTCTGTATTCATATTTATAATATACATGTTTCTACATGTGGTTCCCTTTTCTTGGACTAACTTGAATGTGGAGAGAACATGCTGTTTGTTTACAAAATAAGGTGTGCCACTTCACAATCTTAAATCAGGAAAATAGCTATACAGAACATGTTTAAATGTGTAAATGATTAGACGGTAACACCCAGATTTTAAGTGATTAATTAAGAGAAAATTGATGCATAATATGTGGGTAGATATGATGTCACATTCCAGAAGACATGAATTTTCATCAACAAATTGTGAGAACCAAAAACTCACACAGAAGTAACTTGGTGAGCAATGAGAATGGTGATCTGGTTGCAGATTCCCACAATGTGAGTAAGTGGGAGAATCACTTTTGTCAGCTGTTGAATGTACACACGGTCACTGATGTTACACAGACTGAAATACATTTAGGCATTATTTCCTGGACCTATTTCTTGTGAGGCGTGGGTTGCAGTTAAATGTTTGAGGCATAACTTGTCAGATACTGATCTAATTGTGGCCAAATTTATTCAGGCAAAGTGAAATATAATATTTTGAGATCCATAAACTTAGTAATTGTTTTGGAAGTAAGGAAAAAAATGGCAGAACAGTGGAAGGAGACAGGCTGTTCATAAATACGATGAAGAAACTTGACCACAGGAATAATCATGGCATGTCCCAGATGCCAGTGAAATGCAAAATGTTATTCAGCATTCTTGTCAGGGTCAACCTCATATGTGGGTGAAATTATTGTGGATCATAATTGCAGATTTGACATAAGAAATAAACTGAATGGAAATTCTGCATTTATCAGATACTGGAGAATCAACGAAGTTCAGTTGGATAACAGATAATTGATTTATAAAACTTGTGAAAAACCCATGATTTGGCTAGGAGAGATGCATTGTGCTACTTTTTTTGCTGCATTCACTATATTATCCATGATCCTAGTTAGATCAATTACATTGTGTTTTAATGAAACCTACAGTCTCACTGTGGAGGCCCTGGCCAGTACATGTTGAATTTGTGATGGCAATGTGGCAATGGGACAGATTGTTCTTTGGGTACTTAGGTTTTCCCCTGTCAGTATCATTCTACCAGTGCTCCATACTTATTAGTTTATCTGTCCCTTATGCTATATACTCTAACAATTGGCAGCATAGTTAAAGACTCTTACCTGACTGAAACCTATGGTAAAGTTGATGTCTATTGTCTGAAACAAGTAGATGCTGTATTACCAATGCTTTTCACTTTTGCTTTGGAATACAGTAGGAAGTTACAGGGAAACAAGAGGGGATTGAAACTGAAGGGGTGCATCAGCTTTTGGTCTGTGTTGCTGATATTAATTTGGACAAAGACAATTACTCCAAGTACAGTAAAAACATACAATTTCATAGACACTAGTAAGGAGTATTTTGAAATTGTCTATTCTGTGCACTTTTAGATCATTGTACTAAATTTATTTCAAGAACCAAACTCACAATATTAATTACATACAGATATTCAGAACAAGTGCACTGTCTTATGGAGAACAAAATACGAGCTTTAAAACCAACTGCTAATGATAAGCTGTTATTTACAAGGTTCTGCAGTCTGTAGAAGCTTTGTTGTTGATGTCAGTAAGTATAAAAGGAACAACTTGTACAGGTCTTTAAAAACTTATGGTTCAAATATGATTAAAACATTTCTTACATAGTTAAATATGATATATACAAAGTAAAAGTATTGTTATTGCATTTGGTAGTGAAAATGCCTAGTCATGTGGTGCTATATGCTTAGGTCTCTAGTGTATATCTCAAACCACCGTGGATGGGGTCTTGTAAACATATGATACTCGCAGAGAATATTTATTTCTTTGGCAGTAACTTTGGTTTGAGATACACACTGGAGACCTGAACAGGTAGCGCCATGTGACTACGCATTTCCACTACAAAGTGCAAGAATGATAATTTTACTTTATATATATTGTATTGAACTATGTAAGAAATGTTTTATTCGTGTTTTAACCAAAAGTATTTAAAGACCTGTACAAGTTGAACATTTTATACTCTAACATCAACAACAAAGCTTCTACAGACTGAATAACAGCTTATCTTTAGTTATGGGTTTTAAAGCTGGCATTTTGTTCTCCCTAAAGATGGTAAACTTGTACTGAAACATGTCAGAGATACACTGGTAATATTTTTAGGTAATTAATATTGTGCATTTGGTTGGTGAAATGAACTGAGTACACTAAACTATTAAGAAGGTTGGTATAGGAGTAAATGCCGAGAGAACCAAATATATGTTAGTCACTGATCTTCAGAATGTGGGACAAACCTTTACAAAATATAACTAATGAATCCTTAATAAATTTGGTGAAATTTGCACGTTTAGGAACTGGTAAGAAAGTGTTGCTGAGTGAAGGTAGAGTAGTCTGTAGATGAAAGTTCATCATATTCTTCCTTCTTTGAATTATAACTGTGTGCTAGTTCATCTGTTCTCACTGCTGTGCCACCTTTAGATGAGGATCAGAAGGATCGAGAACGAGAGCTTGTGAATGCAGAGATGATCCCATTACGTGCTACCAGCCTCAGTTTCTGGGAGAAGTTTATTGAGCTGCAATACAAGATGCTTTTTGCCAATCAGGAGAATGTCCAAAACCACATGTACAGCAGTGAGCCTTTAGAATGGCCTTTCATGACTCGTGGAATTGCCTACTGGGTCAGTCCCCACAGCAATGTAAGTATATTATGTATTACATCTTGAAGAAAAAGTATATATTTCAATTTAAGCAATTTTATCCAACAGTGGTAAGTCCCAAGATAAAGCAGCCCCCACTCATGTTTATTCTCATACTAAAAGTAGAGACAGTAGTGGCATCTGGAAAGTAGGAGGTGGAGAAAGGAATATTTTAAAGATATCCCATGTTTACCTCAGGTGACAGGGGACTTGTTGGTCATTAATAATGACTTCTTGGGAATAGCCTTTTTCCACCATCTGTCCAGTCTTATAAATTTCTTTGCTGGGAACCCAACATGTGACAACAGTGAATTAACATTTAATTAAAGTTGATTTTCATATTGACTGAAAGATCTTAAACACATTACCACAGCAGGAGAGCAGTATTAACATTTTCAGATAGAACTCAAAGTCAGTCCATTTGATATCATGAAGTACGAATAAAGATGTGTTCTCTGAACACATTAACAGTTTTTGAAAAAGCTGCAGTAAGTGACATATGAGTGACTGGTACTGCTGGATATATGTATTTACTCCCATATTTGTTTAGACTTGTGGTTAATGCACACAATGCTGTCTCAGATCTTACAATAACAAGTGTGATTGTCATAATCATGTTACTCGATTGTGAGTTTAGCATTTGGGTTCGAGCTGTTACAGTCCCAATGCACTTAGGCCTGAATTAATGGGCCCTTTGTGCCCCATAATCTAATACCAGTTCAGGGGAGCCCTGTTCCTTTGCTGAAGTTCCAGATGGCCCCCAGACATAAACTCTTAATGTCCTCTGGATCCAAAAAAAAAGGAGCCCAGATGTACATGTTTGAGTGAAGCCAAAGCTTCACACTCAGAGAGAACATAGGCCAAGATTTTATCCTCTTCTGCACACCTCCTACATAAGGGACTATTGGTTAGCCCCATTAAGTAAAGATATTTTCTTAGGGCATTATGTCCAGTAACAGCCCTGGATTGTATCCTATCAAAGGACAAAAGTCTGGTCTTCACAGCCAGAATAGGGCCTGAAATTAATTCTTAAGCCTGTCTTTGAGTACTACCAACAGCTCGCCACTTTGCCAAATGCTGATTATCCATCCAGTGTTTTATTTTTCTTCTTATATTCTACCTAGAGACCCCCAAAGATGGCTCAGGTCCAACAAATTTTGAACAGAACCATCTCTTGTGAGCTTGTTGGTGATTTTATTTCCTCGTACCCCAGCCTGTCCAGGGACCCAATACAGCCCCACAGTATGCCAGATAGAGATATCAGTCGACCCCCTTTGGCACTGTTGTACCAATGGAGATGTTCTGGTGGCCTGGAAGGCTTTCAGAGCCACCTGGCTGTCAGAGCAAATACTTAGGTACTTCTCTGGTCTACCATACAATTGAATTTCATAAGCACAGGCCAAGATAGCATATATCTCAGCCTGAAAAAGTGTAGCATACCTTCTAGAGAGATACTGAGCCTTCTTCCCACAGAATACCCATAGGCTCCCCTCCATCTTGGACCCATCTGTAAATCAGACAAGCACTTTAACTACAGGAGGTGTCCCAGGTCCTCTGGTCCCCTCTTCTCTGCTCAACATAGTAACCCTATGTTTGGGTTCAAGATTAAATGCTGGCCTCATAACATCGACCCCCATATTCAATATGGAATCTGACTACTGAAGTCGGATCAGTATGCTACAATGTCCTTGACTGGGGTGAAGGTAAGACCAACATCTCAGACTCCAGAGACAATGTGTAGCTAACCTTGGATCATTCTGAACTAACAACTCCAGTGGGGGGAGGCCTATTAGTGCTGCCATAGTAATAGTCAGAGTAGTGCACATTGCTCCTGTTAGCCCTAAGCATGCGAGTCTTTGTACTCTGCTTAGTCGTTTTTTGGCACTAACTGTCTGAAAACCAGGGCACCAAACTAAGGATGCAGAAGTGATGGATGGCCTTATGATAGAGATGTAGAGCCAATGGACCGCCTTGGGTCTCAGGCCCCATGTCGCACCATAGACCCTCCTACAGGCCCACAACAAATTGTGAGCCTTCCTTACTTTGACATCCACATGCTCCCTCCAAGTCAGCCGAGAATCAAGGACTACCCTGTGATATTTGACTGACATAGAGCGAAGTAAAGTAACCCCCAAAAAAGTATGGTTCAAAGAAACCAAGGAGTTTCTTCTACTTGTGAATACAACAAGCCCAGTTTTGTTAGGATTACCCAACAACCCGACCTTGTCGCACCACGTCTCTACAGTATGAAGGGCCCATTGTATGAGTCCTGATACTGTTTGGGAATTTCCCCACCGCTAGAAGACAAATGTCATCTGCATAGCCTTGGGTATATATTCCACCCCCATTGAGCCTTGCTATCAAGTCATCAACAAGCACCATAGGAGCGGTGACAAAACACCTCCCTGTGGGCAACCCCTAGATACCACAACCCTCTTGGAATATCCGTGGAGATTTGCCGCAGCCAGATGGTCCTCCAGGGTTGCTGTAATCCATCGCATATGATGATGTAGTCAACCCCATGTTTAAAAATAGCATCACACTTGGAGTCATAGGAGGTGTTATTAAATGCCCCTACTATGTCCAAGAAAACACTCAGAGCTGTCTCCTGCTGGTCAAGTGCCTTTTCCATTCAAACCATGAGTTGATGAAGGGCTGTTTCCACAGATTTCCCACCCTGGTATGCATGTTGATTGGGATGTTATGGCATAAAAGCCAAAATTTCATCCCTTACAATTCTACCTACCAGCCTTTCCATGGTCTTAAATAAGAATGATACGACATTGATAGGTCTAAAATCCCTAGGTCCACTCTAGGAATTCCTACTGGGCTTAGGTATGAACACTACCTTTACCTGGCTCCATATGGCTGGAACGTAGCCAGTCCCCAGACAGGCATGAAAGATCTTGACCAGATAAGGGACAAGAATCCTCCGTCCCTGTTGCAACAGGGCCGGTAATATCCCATCCATTCCTGGACTTTTGCATGGGCCAAAAGAATCATTTGCCCATTCCACTCTCCTATAAGTGACAATCCTCGCAGTCAACTGCTAGTCCAAACATTTGGTGCAGCGGGCAGCGGCAGGTGCTGCCACCTCCACTGTAACCACCGAGTTAGGAAACTGAGTAACAAGCAAGAGCACTAAGGTTTCCTCTTTGGATTGTGTATGCCTCCTGAAGGAGCCACCAAAGATCCCAGCTTTATCTTAGGGTTTCTAGAAGGAGCCCTGTGTAACCTTGTTGACATGGGAATGTCATTAATGAAGTTACAGCCCATGCATCTTTTGAGGCCTTCCTTACCTCCCTTCTATATCGACGCTGAGTCTCTCTGTAGAGTTCCCAGCTTTGTGGCATAATATCTGCTTGGCACTTATTAAAGATCTGTCTCACTTCCCTTGTGATGCACTTCAACTCATATATCCACTTCAGAGAATGTTTCCTGTCCTGATAGGTTTAAGAGGACAGTTTTTCTCATAAGCTGAGATTAGGGCCTGCTGGACAGAAAGAAGTGCAAGCCCTAATCCAGCCTCATCTTTCATGTTCATTTCTGGGCCCCTATCCAGTATGCTGTTCAGTCCCTCTTGAAAGGAGTCCAATTGCTACCCCTGGGATTCCTGACCAGGTGCACCAGTAGACAGCCCTCTAAAGTGAACGGAATATGCCTGCGATCTGACAGGGAGGGTTCAAAAGAAACCTCCCAGTTTTTAAAATATTTTCATCATTTTAGGGATCTTGCTAGGTGTGTTTTCTTCCGTATTGTGTTAATGCATCATGTTGAGTTCATCCTTTATGTTCTTTCCAGTTTCTTCTGTGGTGTTGTATCATACCACATCTGACATGGAACAACCTGCACTTTGTAATCTTAGCAATGATAGCATCATTAAATAACATAATAAAAAATGTAATGAAGAAATAACGTAATGTCATTATTTCTTCTTTTATGGCTGCAGAGTATCTCTTAATGTGCAGAGAAGTACCAACACACTGGTGTGTTACAGGCACAGGTGCACCTTTTGGGAAACGTGGTAGTGTGGCTGTCAGGGTCTGTAAGCATCATCGTGTATGGTGTTTTACTGACATTCTATCTGATTCGTCGACGTCGTCACTGCTATGACCTCACACCAGGTTAGTCAAGGAGCTCTGCTTAAAATACAGAAAAATCTGAATCCACATGTTCAAGGATTTTAATGTCAAGACTATACAAATGTGCCAGATGTATATGTTTAAGTGCTGCCAGCAGCAACTGATACTAGAAAGGGTGCAGTCTTAATAAGTACAGTAAAATGTGCCTCAGATGGAATCTTAATGGGCCTGTACTTTTTTCCATTTCAGACATCTTTATTTTTTAATTTTGTTTTGTCTGCAATTAACACCAACACTTAATGCACTACACCAAGTCATGCTGTTTGACTAATACTCCAATGTGTTTTGGCGCTCGTTGTGGCCATCTTCAGGGAGTACCATCTTAACTGTTAACTTTGCAACACATTCACCTGGTTTAAAACATCAGTCTGACCATGTGTTGCAGAAGTGCAGTCTTCACTTGTGATCCACGATTTCTAAAGCTTCATGGTGGTCGCCTTGACAGTTGGTTGTTAAAATTACATAAACACTTATAACTTCAAACACATGACTTCAAGTATTATGAATGCACCACAATTTATATTGTCATAGTTCCTGAGCTGTGGTATTGTGCACCACGGTGCTTTAAAAGATAAAACACTGAAAATATTCAAATGTTGTTTGAAAGCTGTCTTTATGTCTCAGGTATATGTGGAATGCAGGCATGGCTGCGTTTGTCTTTACGGCTTCTTTTATGTGTCATAAAATGTATACATTCTGAACTGGAAGTTGTCTCTAGAATTCAAAATGTGTATATAAGTAAATGTATTATGTCATTAGAACATATATAGGAGCAGTGTGTATGTACACCAGACTAAAACTGTTAAAAGTAAACACAGCAATGTGGTTCAATAAATAGACAAGACGGTATATATATATATATATATGAAAATTTCACAGTTAAGATGGTACTCCCTGAAGATGGCGACAGTGAGGGCCAAAACGCGTCACAGTAGTAGTCAAACAGCATGACTTGGTGTGCATTAAGTGCTGGTTTAATTGGGTACAAAATAAAATATGAACATAATGCATGGTATGTACAATATTAAGTTAATGTTTATTTTTTATCTCAGATACTTCTCTGTGCTGGATATAGCAGATTATATATCTCATGCATTTATTTTCCATATGACAAACCAAAAATTGATGCTTATATGCACATTATACTTACAGAACAAGGCACATTTTCTGTTTCATTTCTTTTTCTTATATCTCTCAGTATTCCAGTAAAATATTCTGCCCATATTTTGTTATCAGTTAGGCTAAATATTTTCCCATTCGGAACAGACATTTCTTCTAATACAGATTTCAGGAAGCAAATTATGGAACAAAACTATTTGAGCAGAAACTTGTGACTATTCAAGCTTACTGATTTTGTGGGAAGTCTTGTTTTTCCCACGTGTGTCTCTGTTAAATAGGTTTCACCTATTATAAGTAATTATACAGTGCTGTTCACTGTACAGTTTTGTGAAAAGAGACATGGTTTGAGAAAGCCAGTCTCCCCCCCCCTTTGTGCTTCAAACTGGAAGGTCGTGGGTTCGATTCCTGATGGTGTCATTGGAATTTTTCACTGACATAATCCTTCCAGCTGCACTATGGCCCTGGGGTAAACTCAGCCTCTAACAGAAACAAGTACCAGGAATATTTCCTGGGGGTAGAGGCGGTCGGTGTGTAGGGCTGACAACCTAACCACCTTCATGTGCTGATTGTCTTGAAATATGGGAGCCCAAACCTCCTGGAACTCTCAGGGGCCTGTATAGGGATTGCTTTACCTTTACCTGCTTTACCACTTTTCCCTTTAAAAGAGGTTTTACTAGGGAGTCTAAAACATTGTGGATATTGCTCCATCTGCTAGGCTGTTTTTGTTCTGCAGACACATGGCGCAGTTTTGTGGTGGTTGGTGAAGTATTGCTGTTGGGCTTCCTGTTCCATTATGTGCCTTATTTCTTTGTGGAGCGTACACTGTTCCTGCATCATTATTTGCCAGCCTTTACTTTTAAGGTGCTGCTAATGGCTGCTGTCATTGAACACTTGCACCGCCTTTTTTGGTAAGTTTATTTTGCATCTGTCATATATTTCGACTACCATTCCACCTGTTTGTTTTGATTGCTTTGTATTCCATTCGCAGCAGCAGAATTTTTCAAATACTTACAGGATATTGGACTATGTACTCACCTTTGAAGTTCTGAAATTTTATATATATACACAACATAGTAGTGTGGCAAGCACTGCTGCTTGTATTTGGTAAGTTCTGGCTTTGAATGTGATTCCACAGATGAGCCATCCTGATGATGTTCCTTATTCTGCCCAAGTAAATGTTGGGACAGTACCTCCAAATAGGCCACAAGTGCTTTCTATGTGTCCTTTACATTTTAAAGTCCTAACAGCTTATGATCTGATGTATAATGTGTGGAGCTGAGAAAGTTCTGTTCAGTGAACAAAGAAGACAAAGAGCAATTGGTATGAAGGTTTGTGTTCTTGAATATGTACTGTGGGGTCCAGTACATAAATGCTTAAGTGCTCTAGTGCTGTGAGAACTTCAAGTCTAGTATAATAAACCTTTATGAAGGTACTACTCTGTGCTGTGCATTTTAAGTTATTGTTATAAGTCATCACCTTTGTGTATGTACATATTGCGATATTCAATATTTGCACACTGTGTCAGTTCACCTACATGATTTGATACAGTAGTTAAGTTTTTTATATAAGAATTATTGATTAAATACTGAGAACCATAGTCTCATCTGTGTGTAAGAATAACATGTATAAAATCTTTCTTGCTCAAATTGTCATGAAGTTTAATATAGCAGGTCAACAGATTCGTTACAGTATGGAGTGAGTATTAAAATTAATTCATATCATTGAGCATACTGTTCTGTTCATTGTTTAAACACACAATGTTGACTGTGACTTTTGATGTATTAGTTTGTCATATTTATATTTGGTCTGTGCTGTATTATGTGTTCAGTGAAGAGTATTCAGACCCAGTTAATCTTTTGTTGTGGAACATTTAATGATATGGGTTCTAATTGTGCTGTATGAATGTGGTGGATTATGGATAAATATGGATGAAAGATGTCTTATTGAAGATAAGCATAATTGATTGATGATGTAGGTAGGTATGCTCCTACTGTAGGAAAGGAATACCACAGATTTGTGTTATTGCTTTCCTGCCAGTTGTGCATTTCCATTGTTGGGAGGGCATGGTGTAATAGAGCATCATTTGATGATTCTGTATCATACACGTTGTGAATCAACAAATTCTTTCATACAGATTATCACTTACCTAAAAAACTTCACCTGTTGGTTTTATTTCATTAGACTCTTGAAGTACGAGTAAATGCATGCACATATAAGATCTAAATATTCAAACTTGGCATCATGGTAAGTAAAGTAAGGTAGATGAAGCAGACCCATTGGTATATCACGGATGATTGGAAGAACCTGGAACATATTTGATTGGGATTTGATATTGTGATATATCATGATTAGATTACAGCAGACTCACCATTGAATCTGCTATGATTAGACATTGCATGTTACAGCCAAGAGGATAAGTTGTTTATATATACAAAATGTGGCTGATAAATCAGTTACTTGCAAGTTTATAAGCAGAAACCCCAGTGGTCGAAGGATCAGGTACATGGCAATATATCATGATGAACAGAGTAATGGGAAGAATATTTGTGTCTATGAAACAAGAAGTAATAGGATGGAAAAAGGTTTGGGACTCTGATGGTAAAGGTAAAAGGTAAAGTTCACCCTAGTACAGGCCATGAATGCCCAGGGGGTGGATTAGAGGTATAACTATACTCTTTCTTTAACATCAGCACTAGATGGAGGTGGGTGGTCAATGCCATGCCCTGGCCACTTTACCCCTGGGAAAGAGACCCAGTACCCATTGGACAGGAGGCTGGGTGGGTCCCAGGGCTGGTCTGGACCTCGCCCCCACCGGGATTCAGTTCCTGGACTGTCCAACTTGTAGTAAATTGCTATACTGACTATGCTATCCCGGCCCACTTTTGGGCTCTGACAGCACTGCTAATGAAGATTATAGTCTTCTGGAATATAACAGTTTTGCTTTGATTCACAATTGGCATGGTGACATATGCCAACATTGAAATTAAGGGCAGATCATATAAATACTTAGGATCCATTTTTATGAACTCTGGAAAATGCAAAGAAGACGTGTTAAACAGAACTGAGCAAGCCATGAAAGCAACAAGAGCACTAAATAGCCTACTTTGGAGTATTGTATTTCAGTAAATGAGTATTTTATACAGTGATAGCAAAGCATTTTAAGTTATGGTTTGGGAAATTTGGACACCATTTTAAAAGTTAAAGAGAAAGTTGTTAAGTACGGGAATGGATTTTTGGAGAAGAGCTGCAGGGACCTCCAGACTACTGAAAGTAAGAAATGAAGTAATTAGAGAAAAAGTGGGGATAACAATTTTGGGGAGAATGGAAAACGTTATATTGACATGGTATGGACACACAGTACACATGGAGGACAACAGGTGGCCTATGTGATTAATGACCTGGTACCCGGGAAGAAGACGACGATAACCTGAAGTAAAGTGGGAAAAGGAAGTTGAGAGGTTTATGAGGGTTATGATGCAGTAAGCAATGAGCTATATACATTATACAAGGAAAGTGATATAGTAACATACATTAAAATTAATCGATTCAAATGGGCAGGACATGTTATTCGTATGGAGGAACAGAGTCCTACAAGAAGAGTTCTAGTTGCAGTGGTAGAAGGAAGAAGACAGAGGGGCAGGCCGAAATTGAGATGGGAAGACAGTGTGACGGAAGATGCCAGGAAGTTGGGGGAGAGAAATTGGAGGAATGCTGCAAGGAATGGGGACAGCTGGCAGAAGCTTCTGAAGAAGGCCTTGGCTCAAAAGGGGCTGTTGTGCCAAT
>JGI24700J35501_10930423_pt1 | contig 13888 bp, 15 predicted proteins | sample TergutTh196P1_FD_35501 | JGI IMG/M metagenome (IMG submission 35501) | reverse complement strand
CTAATCGTTATCATAAGAATCCCCCTATACGGAAAGTCAAATTGTACCCTGTTATTACGTTGCTGTCTTCTATATCGTACTTAAAAAGATCCGCATGTACATCGCTAAGCACCAAGGGTATACCCGTCCTTTTCCCTGTTTCGTAATCCGTTTCCACCATTTTAATCAAGATGTAGTGGTCTGGATATTTCTCCGCTATCTGCCAACAGTACATCTCCTGCCCATTCTCAATCGTCTGTACCATAATTTTCGCTCCTTTTCGCTATTTTTGTGAGATGTGTAAAAATTTCATTACAAAACACAATTAAATTTGTCAAAATTCAACAAACCACAACCCCTACTTCAACTCATGTGCAAACGCACCGCCCATTTTGGAAAAATCCCGCCTTCTAGCCTTGCGAAATTCCAAAAAAACGCTACCGTATGGCGTGTCCTTACTTATTGCATCAAAATCAAAGGTAAATTTGAAGTAACTCAACAAATCCAACCCAAGCAAAAAACTCAAATCCACACTATCGGACGATATTACATAATCGTGCTGTATCTCATAACCGCCGATATTCAGCCGTGGAATGGGGATTTTGTACACATCGGCTCGTTCGCCGTTCGCCATTGTGGGCTGTAATTTTTCAGGCAAAAGCACACGGTTGGCTTGTACGTACTCCTCGGTGTAACCAAGGGCACTAACCAAAAATTTTTTAGGTATGCTCGTCTGTGTTGCACCTGTATCTAGTAAAAAACGTGCTTTCTCCATTTTTCTGCCGTCCAGCGGTGCAATGTAAATCTCCATGAAAGCTGCACCATTTGGACTTAATGCTATGGGTCTCATAAGAATCCCCCTATACGAAATGTCAAATTATTCCCTGTCAATATGACTTTTTCCCCCTCATAACGCCCAAAAAGTTCTTCCTGTTTGTCGCTAAGCAACAAGGGTATACCTGTGTCTTTCCCTGTTTTGTAGTCCATTTCCACGGTTTTAATCAAGATGTAGTGGTCTGGATATTTCTCCGCTATCTGCCAACAGTACATCTCCTGCCCATTCTCAATCGTCTGTACCATAATTTCCGCTCCTTTTCGCTATTTTTAAGGCTTGCTAAACCCTAACCAAATACTATCACATATTTTCACACCTGTCAATAAAATGCCAAAAGGGCTTGCGAGATGTGAAAATAGGCTAGAGGACGGTCGTTCTGTAGTTGTGGTATCGGAAATGCGTTTTTATAGGATATGTACAATTTTTGTTTTGATAATTTTGTATATTTTGCTAGTATTACCTATAACATTTTAGTAATAATTACTTTTTAGTATCGTATTTTGGCATAAAGTGTCGAAAATTTGTGCTTGACAAGATGTTTGCTACATTGTATGATGGTATCAGTAACAAATGAACAGGTTTTGCGAAAAAGGTCGCAAAACCGCAAAAATTTAAGGAGGTAAACGTATGAATTTCGAAGTTATTGCAATGGAGTTTTTATGTGGCAACGGTAGAGAGGAAATCAGGGTCAGGGCGATAAATTTAGTTTGCCCAGTAAATGCTTGTCTAATTCCACCGCCTCTAACGATGGTTGTTTGTTCTGGTCGGCCTCCTTCACCACCACCTGGAATATCTGGCAATTGTATGATTCCAGGTAAGACTACGCATGTATACGAATGACTTTCGAGGATGGAGCTGTGAGTTTTTCTCGAAATATGGGATTCGATGATCATTACTATATAGTCATAGAAGAAATATAATTTTTTGGGTAGATGTTAGTTTCTTCCCATTCTGCGTAGCTAGAATTTAAAAGTCGGCTTGGCTCTTAGCAAGCTGACTTTTTGCAAATTTTCGAGATCTTTGTAGGATATGTAGAATTTTCATTACAAAATGCAATAGAATTTGTTGAATTTTAACAATTGTTTTTGGTAAAATGCCAATAAACGAGTTTTATTTTAGTAATATTATATAATTTTTGGATAATTTATACAATAATTTTGGTAAAAATATTTTTAATTAGCGTATTTTGGCATAAAATGTCGATAAAATGTGCTTGACAAGGTATTTGCTATATTATACAATAGGTATCAGTAACAAACGAAAAGGTTTTGCGAAAAGGTCGCAAAACCGCCAAAAACAGTTGTTTTCGCTCATATGTCGGTCATGTTTTGGCTTTACTATACATTTTCGCCAACAAATCAGGTCATTACATTAACAAACGATGAAATGTCTTGTGCGGAAGCTAGAAAAGAGGGTTATAGTGGCAATGAATTTTGAAATCATTAAGAATGAGGGTGTCTTTCAGGAGAGCAGTATCACTATCAATGTGGTCTGCCCAGCAGCTGGTTGCTTCGCTAACGTTCCACCTGGAACAACAATAAATGGCATTTGTCCAGAACCTAGGCCACCCATCACAGGTAGCGTTAGTGGATGCTTCGTTCCTGAAGAATTCAATCCGACACCTGCGTATTAAGCAGAGTGTGGCGTAGGAGGTGTAGCAATGGACTTTGAAATTGTAGCAATCGAATGCACAAATACAGGGGGCAGATTGAATTTAGTTTGTGCCCCCAACTGTTCCATTGAGATTATTTCAGGAGTGGTAAAATTAAACCATGTTTGCCCAGCGAAGTTCGCAACGATTTCGAACAAAAAATCGGTTGTTAATCTCGTTTGTAGCGAATTTGGAGTCGTTCCAGCTAACATGACCATAAATGCTGCTTGTTGACTTAATCGGAGGGATTGAAATGAAGTTTGAAATTTTAAAACTTGAGGAAATGGACTTGGGCGATGGTGTTGTGGTCAGGATGACTAACGTGGTTTGTGTACAAGGTTGTCTTACCGATTGGATTGCGAGGAAAAGAGAAAGAAGCACTCTTCGTAATCCAGTTTGTCCAAGTGTTTCACAGGTGCGATTGAATGCTGTATGCGGAAATTGTTTGTTAGGTCAAGACATTGCTAACGGTATATGTGTTTCACAATAGCTTTGTGGAGATTTTCAAACAATCACAAGTTGGTCGCTAAGCTCTAAGAGTCGCTATCTAGCGTGAAGTCGAATGTAGGTTCTCCCTAATCGGGGTAAGTTGCGATGTAGCTTGCTGACAATGTTATTACATAAGATATTGATTGGCAGAAAGTGTGTCAATTTAGGGAATTTAGGTTGTTGGGGAGAATGGCGTTGATTTTGCCAGTGCTGTGCTGCATTACTTTTACTTAGCCAGCGTAAACCGATAGCCGTGTGAAGAAGTGCAAATGTGGGGTGGGTGTGAACGCACCGCCCACCCCTATATTGAAACGAGGGCTAAAAAATAGGAATCAAAAAGACGATAGGCAACAATTTATTCTTGCTAAGGCGAGTGTTCCACTACAACAAATTACTGCTATTTCTGCGGATTTTTATCGCAATGCTCGGCAGTGTGCAGGTTTTCCTTACCGTACTCATGCCGATGTACCTATTGGACGCAATACTGTTGGGCGAATTTGCCGAAATAGTGCGTGTTACGGTGATGTTTACCGTGCCGTTCCTGCTGATTAGGTTCGTTAGCATTGCATTTTCCGCCTACGACAGGGTGGCGAGCGAAAAAATTTACGTGCTGATTGTCAACGAATTTCTGCAAAAAACCACCGAACTCGACCTGGGCTACTTCGACGACACGAAATCCTATGACGAATACAATCGGGCTTTTGGGAACTGCTGCTCGGTCATCGACAGCATAAACGGCATAGTTGCGGGGCTTGTCTCCTCGGTGTTTAACATCGTTCTGATTTCTGGCGTGTTGCTGTGGATGGATATTTACATTTTTGTGGCGATTTTGGTGGTCATTTCCATAAATTTTGCCATAAACAACAAGCTGAAAAAAATCGACTACCAATACAGCCGCCTGTTTGTCGAGAAAAATAAGCAGGTAAACTACGTGTACAGGCTGTTTTACATACCGCAACTTGTCCGAGAAATTAAAGCCGCCAATTTGAGCGATTTTATCCTCAAGTTAAAACAAAATTTTAACGACGAAATCATACGGTTGACAAAGGAGCAGGTACGCAAAAGGTCGTTTTTTACGGTAATTTTGGACTCTATGGGGATTTTGGAAAGTGGATTTATTGCCCTATATTTTGCCTTTGCCGTGGTGCTGGGTCGCATAACAATCTCGGAATATTTTACCTGCATAAACGCCTACAATCAGCTAAAAGGGACGATTGTCAACCTAACGTCAATCTACACGAGCCTGTACAGCAACAGTATGTTTGCGGAAGATTACATAAATTTCATAAATTCCACGCAGACGGAAACGACCAACAAAGGCGAGTTATCCCTGCATGACATCGAAAAAATCGAATTTGCCAGCGTAACATTCGCCTATCCGAACAACAACAATTTTTCGCTTGACAACGTCTCATTCACGATAGAAAAGGGCGACAAAGTGGCAATAATTGGGCAAAACGGCGCAGGCAAGACCACAATAATAAAATTGCTGCTCCGCCTATACGACCCGACCGAGGGCGACATTTTAATAAACGACAAAAATATCCAAGAATACAACACACAATCCTTGCGGAACGCCATGCAGACGCTTTTTCAGGATTTTGCAATTTTCGCATTCACAATCCGAGATAATATTTCGCTCGGACGAGAAATTTCGGAAGAACGTATCCAAGCGGCACTGCACAGCGTGGATTTGCGGGAAAAAGTGGACAATCTCAATCTTGCCTTAGAAACGCCGATAACAAGCCAACTATATGACGAGGGCATAGAATTAAGCGGCGGCGAATCCCAAAAAATGGCGATTTCACGCATATACGCAAGCACGGTCAACACCATAATAATGGACGAACCGACAAGCAATCTCGACCCACGAGCCGAGTACGCCCTCTACGACCGCCTAATGAATGAAACGCCGACAAATTCAATCGTCATAGTGATTTCGCACCGTCTAACGCTGACTTACAAGATGTCAAAGATAATCGTAGTAAACAACGGCAAAATCGCCGAACAAGGCACACACGAAGAACTAATGCAAAACGCCAAAATCTACGCCGAAATGTACAACTTGCAAGCAGAAAAATATTTGCAAACTGGAAAATCCCCACATTTGGGGATATAGGAGATTTATCAGCATGAAAAAGAGTAGATTTTTGAACATTATTAAGGGAAACTCGGAATATTTGTTGCATAATACGCTGTACGGTACTATGGTTAAGGCGAAATGCGATATTACTCGAGAAATTGCGGATAATTTGGACACGGTGGAGTATGACGAGGGGAACGAGTTTCACAAGGCGTTAAAGGATTTGCGGATGCTCGTGGACGAGAATGTGAACGAGAGCAGCCTGTTAAATTACCATTTTGCGGAGTTGAATAGGTCGAATTTGCTTGTGATTTTGATAGTTACTCGGCAATGTAATTTTCGGTGTACGTACTGCTACGAAAAGCACGAGAACAAGAAAATGGACAGAGAAATCTATGAAAATCTCAAAAATGCAATAGCGGCTGAGATTGATTATAAGGGCTATAAATCGGTTACGCTCTCGTTTTTTGGCGGCGAGCCGATGTTGGAATATGACGAAATTGTCAATTTTATGGAAGAGTTGCAAAAAATCGGCAAGGAGAAAAACGTACATATAGACGGCTCAATGACGACAAATGGCTACGATTTGACGATTGACAAGTTTACAAAATTGGTCAACTTGAATGTTTATGATTTTCAGATAACGATAGACGGTTTCCGAGAAACTCACGATAAGAACCGATTTTTGGTGGGCGGCGGCGGCACTTGGCAACGGATAATTGATAATTTGAAAGCCGCAAAGGCGAGCGATTTGAATTTTCGGATAACTTTGCGAGCCAATATTGACAATGCGGCGGCTTTGACGGTACGGGAATTTTTGGGATTTTTGTCGGAAAATTTTGTTGCCATTGCGGCGGATGCGGCGGCGGAAAATTCGGAAAATTTTAATATTTCTGATACTGAAAATTCTGATACTGTTCAATCGGATTCGAGATTTTTGGTGCATTTTGAGGCGGTCAAGAAGATGGGCGGCGAGTTGGACGACAAGTTAGATGTCTGCAATGACGAGGGCGGTTTGATAACCGATGTCATAGATTTTGCCGCCGAATTGGATTTGCCAGCGATAAATTACAGCCCTGCGCCGTTTGCAAATATGTGCTATGCGTCCAAGACAAACACCATGGTGTTAGACACAAACGGCACGATAATGAAATGCACCGTTGCGATAGATTCGCCGCATAACGAGGTCGGCAAGCTGACCGCCGAGGGATTCGACATAGACGATGCCACGATTTGCAACTGGACTTCTAGTCCGTTGCCGAAAGAGTGCGGCGAATGCCCGATTTTAGCCATTTGTTACGGCAAGAAATGCCCCATGGCGACTTGGCAGGGCGAGTTGCGGAAACCTGAAGATTGCCAAAAACATATTCGGATTTATGAGAGTTTTATGTGTAATAGTTGCAAGGTGGTTTGATGAATTTGAGGAATAGTGGCGTGAACGTAGGGGCGGATAATATCCGCCCGAAACTCACAATTGGCGGATAATATCCGCCCCTGATTTGCGAACGAACAATTTTTCCGTTCAATCCATTCGATTTTCCTCATCATTTGCCAGTGCTACCGAAATCCGTCTTCTAATTCCGAGATACACACGCACTACAAAAACGACAAAAATCAAATAGGCTGGCAGGATAAAGAGAGAGGGTTGCAAATCTAAGAGACTATTTACTGCAAGGGCAGCAAAAACTATAGAGCCTACAAAAAAGCCAAGGGCTTGCAGGCGGTATATTTCTCTTTTTAGCCCAGCATTTATTTCGATTTCCCTTCTAATCGTTTCGAGCTTTGCACTAACAAAGACTGGCCCTTTTTGCAGCAGCCCCCAACTACTTAAAATCAGGCAAACTATCGCACCTACCAAACAAACAACACCAAACATCACACTAAGAATCGACATATTTCCTCCTAAGACCGTGGGGCTCTGCCCCTTGACCCCGCCACTTTGAAACTCGACAGTTCACTGGACTGTCTCCGGACAAACTTTAAATTTTTGTTTCTTTGTTTCTTTGTTTCTTGGTTTTTTTGTGGGGCGGTTGTCCCTTCGTTTTAAAAAATTTATTGTGGTTCTGCCTTGCTGTATTTTCGTAATCGCTCCAAAATTCGCTCAGCGTCCGCACCTGTGGCTGGTGTGGGCTGAAAATTATTCGTATTGCGAACCGAGGAAATAAAGGCGGGAATTATAACCGTCTCGTTATCCTGTAAAAGTTCGCCATCTATGAACGTGAAAGTTTGTTGAAAAATAAAGGTATCCTGATCGCTTGGGTTAGAATTGCCCCCGAACGAAAAATTGGCAAGGCTGTACACTATATTGACATTGTTATAAACTTCCAACCCTTGTATAACATGAGGGTGCGAGCCTAGCACCAAATTTGCCCCTGCGTTTACCGTGTGTCGTGCCATTTCACGCTGTACTGTGTTTGCTATGTTTTCGTGCTCCGCTCCCCAGTGATGATAGGCAATTATAAGGTCAGCCCCTCTGTCTTTTAGGTCGTTTATTGCGGCAGTTATGCGATTTCTATTGCCTTGCGAAGTATCCCAAACCCTAAAACCGAACAAGCCAACATTTATCCCCTGCACCTCGATAATAGTGTTGTGTTCATTGCCAAAAAACGCAATTTCTTCGGCTCTTAGGGCATTAATCGTATCGATATAGCCCGCCTCGAAGTAATCAAAGGTATGATTATTTGCCAAAGAAACCACATTGACTGCTCCTGCGGATAGAATTTGTGCAAAATGCGGCGGTCCTCTGAAGATGAATGGTTTGTCAGCACCCTCTTCTGCATATGTGAGCGTACCTTCCAAGTTTACGATAGCCAAGTCGCTATTATAGAATATATCTCGTACATTTTCAAAGAAAAATGCGTGTCCGTTGCGTTCAAATTCCGCCATAAATCTATGGTATCCATGCCATCGTTCATCTCCGCCAAGCGTAACATCTCCAGCTGCCGATATTGTTATCGTGGTAACATTGGAAAATTCTTCTAAAAATTCTTCGTAATCTTCTTCGGTATCAAAAATATCCGACAAATCGTTCGTTTCAAAGAATGTATCGGATATTTCAGGGGTTTCTGCAATTTCGTCATCAGCCGTTTCAAAAATTATCGTTTCTGCTTGAAGCTGCATTTGCACGGCGATATGCGATGCGGGGGCGGACAATTCAACCAAAAGACCCGTTATCCCTATGCCAATCATCATGGCAATCCCAAATCCAAATCCCAAGATCAACGCAACAATGCCGCTTTTAACAATTTTCTTACCCATACAACACACCTCTTTTTTAGTCTGCTAAAACCCCTGGGCTCTGCCCAGACCCGCAAGGGGCTCTGCCCCTTGACCCCGCTGGGGGCGCGCCCCCAGACCCGCACATTTTTTACTTTTTTATTTTTAGGGTAGAGGCATTGGTAGGATTGAAAAATCTATGCTTACTCCGCCCACTTGCAGAATGTTTAGATGTATAGATATTTGGGCGGTTATTATTGTTCCGTTTGTTATGAGGTCTAGGTGCAGTCCGATGTTTGTGCTTGTAAATTCGCCCTCTGCGGTTATTTCCGAAAATACGTTGAGTTCGCTAAAATTTAATGCCTCAAAATCGGATAGGAGCGGGGCGGCTATGGCGGTTGAGAAGTCGTTTGTTAGAGCGGTGTCCAAACTAAAGGCTATAAAATATCCATTGTCAATTTCTACAACACGCTGACGAAGTATGGCATCTTCTGCAAAAGTTATCATACCGAGTCGTGCTAGCAAGGTTTCTATGGGGATGCCTTCTAGTGTGGCGATTACTTCGTCTTGGATTGTATACATTATATTGTTGCGGAAAAATGTTATTGTAGATTCGCCCGTAGGTTCGGTTGTTAGGTCGATTCGGATATTCCTTGCATCTGCATTGTTGACCTGTGCAATAGTTCCCGTTTGCCAAATTTCACGGACTACGTCAAGGGGCGGAATTGTCATACCTACATACGTATATATTTGCATGAAAGAAGAGCCAGCAGCAAGCAGTTCATTATTGGCAGTTTCAAATAACTCAAGCGGTGTTCTGCCGTCCGCCGTGGTTTCTGTACCTTGTACTAGAGGGTCGATTATTGTTATTTCAGGAAGAACAAGCTCAATGTCAGGAAATGTCGGTCTAAGAAGAGACAAACCCAGAGAGGGCGGCGGCAATTCGGCTGTAATATTAGGCGGAGCGTTTATAAGGACAAATGGATTATCCCAAGTGGCTGTAAATCCTAATTGTTCGGCAATGTATGCGAGAGGGACGTAGAGTCTGTCATTCACAAATGCTGGCATTCCCATATTGTTCGGCAATGGCGAGTCGGCGTTAAGGATAAAGGTTGTGTTATTGCCCACGATGGTTACGGTCCTTGTCGCATCGTTCCAACTAACATCTGCATCTAATGTTTCCGCCACCATCCGCAAAGGAACCATGGTACGATTATACGCAGGGTCAATAAACGGTGCTTGACCCTCTTCCAGCATATTCTCCACGCCACGAAGGCTATACACTCGGCTGCCAATCTCCAAACGCAGGGTAGCTTCGCTTGCGAAAGTGGGGGTTGCGTAGGCTAGCAGGATTAGTAGAGTGATTATAGATATTTTCATCATTTTCCTCCCGTTCATCAGTTCCTCCCGTGTTAAATTTTGCAAAATACAAACTCACAATTCATATTGTACCAAACATTTCGTAGTTGTGCAAATTAATTTTGACCAATTTCAAAAATGCGTGTCGGATTTCCGCCATAAGGGCAAACAAATAGGGCAAAAAGAGAGGTTTGCCCTATTTGTTTATTTACGCATTTAGCGGTGGCGAACACGCTTCCCTTGCGGTTTAGGCGTTTTTAGCCACAAAATGTTTATAGTAATCCAAATTTTCCTTCAGTAGCTGCGGCGTATCGATGTTATACGGGCAACGATCGGCACAATGCCGACAATTTAGGCAGTTGTCAATCCTTGCCATTTCCGCTTGCATTTCGGCAATTATGAGTTTATTCCATTCGGTACGGCCTAGCAATAGCCTCATACGTGCGGATGTGGGTATGTTGATTTTTGAGGGGCAGGGCAGACAGTAGCCGCAGGCACGGCAAAAGTTCCCCGAAAGTTCCGCCTTATCTTTGGCTATAATCGCCTTTATTTCATCATCAAAGGCGGGCGGGTTTTTTTCATAGCTCAAAAATTCATCAAGCTGCCACATAAATTGTATGCCCCAAATCGGCACGACATTTTGGAATCGTCTCAAAAAGGCAAATGAGGTCTTTGCGTTCGTTATAAGCCCGCCTGCAAGCCCTTTCATAGCTACATAGCCCACATCATGTTTTTTGCATAACTCCACGAGTTCAATCTCTTCGGGTGTTGCGAGCGGACTCATAGGGAATTGCATCGTGTCAAACAAGCCGCTTTCCACCATTTCTCGAGCCAATGGCAGGCGATGGCTCGTAACGCCTATATGCCTAATTTTGCCCTCCGCCTTCGCTCGAAGTGCTGCATCATATAGCCCATTTTCCTCATCGGGGCGTGGCAAAAATGGCGGATTATGAAATTGAAAAATATCTATATAATCGCTGCCCAGCTCCGCCAAGGAGACGGCGAGACTCTTATCGAATTCCTCGCCCGTTTTGGCGTGTGTCTTGGTTGCAATAATTACCTTTTCCCGCACATCGCCCAATGCCTTGCCAATCTTACTTTCGCTGGTCGTATAACCCCGTGCTGTATCATAGTAGGTTACGCCCGCCTCAAATGCCTTGCGTAAAATTGCTGTAGATTCCTCGTCCGTTATGCGTTGTATCGGTATTGCACCAAAACCTGTACGAGACACTTCTAAATTCGTCTTACCCAACCTTGTTTTTTCCATAAAAACCCCCACCAGCCCCTGTTTCCAACTCATTGGCTAAATTCTAAATATTTATTCGTACAGCTCGCTTATTTCGATGCTTAGCAGAGGCCGCCATTCTATCTGAACGCCAGCGATGCTCACTTTCTTAAAAATTTCTTCGTCCTTTAATTCTGGCATATTTTCCAAAAACGGTTTCATATCGAAGATGCGGCTCTCGCCGTTGTCAAAGGTGCAGAGTAGGGTATAATTTTCCTGTGCAGTAACAGAAGTAGCGTTCGGCATTTTTTGGCGGCGTATCATCTCTTTTATCGCTTCGCCAAAAGCCGTAAGTTTGTAGTTTTTGTTCCAGCGATTAACAGCAATGAAGTCAAAAATTCCATGGGTTTCACGAGGCCATTCGTCTGCACCCATTTGGGTTATAGCTCGTTCAAAATCGGCAAAAGTGCTGATGATACCGCCACCGCCGCCGCCCGCCGATGCAACTACAATGCTGGGTTTACCTTTTAAGAACGATACTTCTTCGGGGCGGGCATCCCATTGTTTTGTGGCTTCACAGCGGCGTAATTTATCCAGAAAAATCTTAAATTCTTCGCTAATTTCGCCCCAATAGACGGGCGTTATGTAGGCATACGCATCTGCTTCGGCTACTTTTTTCTGCAAATCGTCAAATCCGTCCTTATCGCCAAAGACACAACGATGTTCACGGAAACAAATGCCCCAGCCATCGCTACACATTTGGCATTTTTTCAAATTCAGCCCTGCAAGGCGTATTGTTTCACACGCCACTCCCAAATCGGCTGCCGTTTTTTCTGCCCGCTCCACAAAGGAATAGCACAAGCCATCCTGCTTAGGCGTTCCATTCACTATCAAAAGTTTCAAAAAAATCCCTCCTAAAACCGTGGGGCTCTGCCCCACACCCCGCAAGGGGCTCTGCCCCTTGACCCCGCTGGGGGCGCGCCCCCAGACCCGCACCTTTTATTATCTATCCAAATGTTTTTTAATTTGGCGATAACATTGACGTAGGGGCGGATATTATCCGCCCGTGGTGGCTTGCGGGCAGATAATATCCGCCCCCACGAAATGCTTAGAAAGCCGTATATTTATTCTAGTTATAGCGGTTCATTGCCGCTACCGTGCCTTCTTTCAAGATACAGATTGTAGCTTCTGCCGCTGCGGTTACAGCCTCAATCATAGTGGGGCGTTCGCTCTTGTTAAACGGAGACAGCACATAATTCGAGAGCGATGCCGTATCGGGTTTTGGGCCAATCCCTATGCGTACTCTTGTGAAAATATCCGTGTCTAGGTGGTATATTATATTTTTCATGCCATTTTGACCGCCCGCCGAACCTTTTTCACGAACACGTATTTTTCCCAAATTCAAATTCACCTCATCGGAGATGACTATTAGAGAAGACGGCGGCATTTTGTAAAAATCAAGCACTGCTCTCACAGACTCGCCGCTTCTGTTCATGTAGGTTTGTGGTTTTACCAACATTACCCTCTTATCTGAAATATTGCCAACGCCCACCAACGCCTTATGTTTTGACCTTATTACGGGTATGTCAAAATCGAACGCTATCTTGTTAATTATTTCAAATCCAACATTGTGGCGTGTGTTTTTATAGCCGTCCTCGGGGTTGCCCAAACCCACTAATATGAAATCCAAAGGAGCATCTGGCTCCTGCTGCCCCTTCAATCTCCCTAGTTTCCATTTGCGAAATAACATGATTAGTCGAAAAGGGCAGAAATCGCTTTGCCAGAATGTATGCAGTTTATAGCTTCGGCGAAATAGCCCGCCACCGATAAAACCTCTAAGTTAGCGGGACAGCGTTCAGGTGGTATGTTCACGCAGTCCAACACTAATAATTTTTCCAGTGCCGAATTTTCCACTTTTGACTTTGCATCCTTTGAAAGCACGGCATGGGTTATGCAAGCATAGATCGATTTTGCACCCAATGCTTTAATCGCTGTCGCTGCATTTACAAGAGAACCGCCCGTTGCTATAATGTCGTCTAGCAAAATAACATTTTTCCCAGCAATATCGCCGCCGCCTATTATATTTGTAACTTCGGAAACATCGGGGCTTGTACGCCTTTTATCCACAATCGCTAGAGGAATATTTACCTTTTCGGCAAAGGTACGCACTCTCGATACCGATCCCATATCAGGCGAAACCGCTATGAATTCGCCCGTATTTTTCAGATGCTCGTTATAGTATTTTGAAAAGATATTGGTGCCTCGCAGATGATCCACGGGAATATCGAAGAAACCCTGTATTTGCGGGGCGTGCAAATCCATTGACAAAACCCTGTCCACTCCAGCTGCCGTCAACAAATTAGCCACGAGTTTTGCGGTTATCGGGGCATGGGAACGATCTTTTCTATCCTGCCGTGCATACCCGAAATAAGGGATAACAGCAGTAATTCTCCCTGCCGATGCCCGCCTTAGTGCATCTGTCATTATCAGCAATTCCATTATATTATCATTTACGGGATAAGACGTGGGTTGTATAATGAAAACGTCCAGTCCACGTACAGTTTCTTCGAACATCACATAAGTTTCGCCATCCGAAAACTGTTTTACGGTTGAATTTCCAAGCGGCACGCCCAGATGATGTGCAATCGACTTACCCAACTGCGGATTCGCATTACAGGCAAACAATTTTATCTCTCCATGCCCATATTTTCTCGATAACATACAACCTCCTTAAGACCGTGGGGCTCTGCCCCACACCCCGCAAGGGGGCTAGCCCCCTTGACCCCCTACATTCGTTCTTTTTGGATCTCGACTCTATCCAAGTTGTCTAATTTGTTTCAGTTTTTTGTCCATTGGGTAAAAAACATCCTCTCCCCTAACCAAGTCGCCCTTATGCAAAGCCATCGCCAAAAATAAATTTAAAGTTTGTCCGGAGACAGTCCAGTGAACTGTCGAGTTCCAAAGTGGCGGGGGGCGGCTGGTGTCCTGTGGACACCGTTTAGCCGTTTGTGGAACAACTGGGGGCTGGCCCCCAGCGGGGTGTGGGGCAGA
>JGI24700J35501_10930422_pt1 | contig 13888 bp, 10 predicted proteins | sample TergutTh196P1_FD_35501 | JGI IMG/M metagenome (IMG submission 35501) | reverse complement strand
TGTTTGCGGTCGCCCGTGTTTGCGGTCGCCCGTGTTTGCGGTCGCCCGTGTTTGCGGTCGCCCGTGTTTGCGGTCGCCCGTGTTTGCGGTCGCCCGTACTCATCTCACATATAATTTGAAACCATTGTATCACAACATTTTCAGCTTGTCAAATTTTTCAAAAATTTTTCAAAATTTTTTTGTAACCTATGTTTGACACTTCTACACACTAAATTCAATGTTTATAAATTTTCCTGTTGACAACGTAATTTTTATATATGTTTGGTTGTCATAGTAAAATTCTAGCGACATATTTTTATCAAGTGCATCAGGCAATCCGAATACATCTATAAATCTTTCATGTATTGTTGAGGTTATTGAACTTATAAAAGGTTTTTTATAAGCAGGATTCACTGTGTCCAGTCTAGTAGCAGCCAAATCAAAAATACTTTCCTTTATTATCATTCTAAAAAAGAAAATAGCCTTAGCCACCGTACTTTTCCCAGTGGACTGTGCCCCAATAAACACCATCCACTTCGTACATTCCAACTCCGCATGGTCGATTGGACCCAACTTGTTTATGATTATTTTTTGCATGACCGATAAATCTCCATTCTATATTGCGAAACCGCTGTTTTTGGTAATTTTGCTGATTTGTTCCGCCTTATGGCTTTATTTTAGCACAAAGGGACGGCACGGTCAAGGGCAAATTCCCCTTGACTCCCCGCCATAAATGATATACAATATAACCATAACAAGAAAGGGGCTGATTTTATGCACTCCATACAAGCCACATACAACGGCACGGATTTTGTGCCTAGGGAAAAAATCCCAATCGAGGGGGAATACGAGGTTATAATAACATTCGTCAAGCCTGTGCAGGACGTTATCGACGGTTGCAGGGCAGGGAAATTGCCGCGGCACACCGCCAAGGGTTTGCTAAAAGGTAAAATTTTTATGGCGGATGATTTTGACGAGCCGCTTGAAGAAATGGCGGAGTATATGTGATGAAATATTTGCTGGACACGCACGTTGCACTCTGGTATCTTGAACAATCCCCACGCCTTTCCAAAAATATTGAGCAAACGATTGACGATGCAGAAAACGACATATTTGTTTGTGCAATTTCACTGTGGGAGGTAGCGATAAAGGTCAATTTGGGAAAATTAGACCTTAGATTGACGTTGGCTGAATTATTTGAACTCGTAGAAATCCGCAATTTCCGCATAATTCCCATAGAATACAAACATATGCTAACCCTACTAAATCTGCCATACCATCACAAAGACCCGTTCGATAGGCTAATCATTGCAACGGCACTGGCGGAGCAGCTGACAATCATTTCGGCAGACAAAAATATCCAACGCTACGATGTGCCTTGGATTTGGTAAAGGGGAAGGGCGGATTCTATCCGCCCTTACGTGTAACGTCGTTGCTTGTTGAATACATCTTCTAAACGATGTCTACTGGGCATCAGATTTCTAATGCCCCTTATCAGCCATTTCTTTCATATATCTGGGAATATCCAACCCCTGCGGGCATTGTTTCACACAAATGCCGCAAGCAGTGCAAGCACTGGGCTTTTGCTCTTTTGGCAATGCGTTAAAGCGGTTAAGCCGCCAATCGCCGCCAGCCTTGAAATCATTGTAAACTCTAAGCAATTCGGGAATATCCAGTTTTAGCGGACAGCCGTCGCAATATCGGCAAAATGTACATTCCGCACCAATTTCATTTACTAACAAAGTGCTTGCCTTTTGCACTAACGCCTGCTCTTCTGCAGAAAGCGGCTTGTTTTCGTTGATTATCGCCACATTATCGGTGGCTTGTTCTACGTTGGACATTCCGCTTAGCACAACGGATATACCTGGCAAACCCAAAACGAACCGCAACGCCCACGAAGCCAAGCTGCGTTCTGGTGCATAGTCTTGCAATAATTTTTTGCCCTCGGCGGTCAGATTGGTCAACATTCCGCCGTGTACTGGCTCCATCGCCATTATTGGGATATTTTTTTCACGCAAAATTTCGTACTGCTCCTTGGCTGAGCCATGAAAATAATCGTAATAATTCAGCTGAATCATAACAAAATCCCATGTGCCGTATTCTAGTGCCTTGCGTAATACGCTGGGTTTGCCGTGGAACGAAAAGCCCAAATGCTTTATGCGGCCTTTTGCCTTTTCTTCCAAAAAATATTCCACGCAACCGTTACCCAAATATCCTTCAATATGGTTGTCCGAAATGCCGTGTAGCAGGTAAAAATCTATGTAATCGGTTTGCAAGCGTTCTAGCTGTTCTGGAAATTGTATGCGATAATCGGGCTGTGCCAGTAGATTGTATTTATCCGCCAAATAATAGCTTTCGCGCGGATATTCCTTTAATGCTTTGCCTAAAAATCGTTCCGAATCGCCCCCATGATAAACATAAGCGGTATCAAAATAATTCACGCCATTTGCCACGCAATAATCGATAATCGCCTTTGCGGCGGCGTAAGAAACTGGCTTGCCCCAGCCCTCTTCCTCTTGCGGCAACCGCATTGCACCCATTCCCAACAGCGATAGGGAATTTCCGTTAAATTTTGTGTAGTTCATTTTTGACCTCCTTGACAGGTTTAATCTAGCATACATACATTGTATCAGAGTTTCGGAAATTTTGCAAGAGGATAAAAATAGCACTAAAATCACGGGCGGATAACATCTGCCCCTACGTCGACTCAAAAAACATACAAAAAGGTAAAAAGGTGCGGGTCTGGGGGCGCGCCCCCAGCGGGGTGTGGGGCAGAGCCCCACGGTCTTAAGCCTGTCCGATTTCTCCTGCTCGCTTGACGGCGTATTTTGTGAGTAGAGGGCCGATGATTTCGTAAATTAAAACACCTGCCAGTGCTATTGTGTATACGCGCTGCCCCACTTCCCCCAATTCTTGGCGAACAATTACCGCAAGCCCAATGCCCACCCCCGCCTGCGAAAGTATGGCAATGCCCAAATATTTTCTTACAACCGCTGGAAAATTGCCGATTTTTGCCCCGATTGCCGAACCTGCCACCTTTCCCAATCCCCGTGCGATAATGTAAACAATTCCGATTAGGCTAACATCTAGCAAATAAGCCAATTCTAAGCTCGCCGCAGAAATTCCAAAAAATACCAAAAACAACGGCGGCATAAAATTGCTTGTCAAATTCTCAAAAATTTTATCCGATTTCGGCACAAAATTTGCAACGATCGTACCCGTCGTTATCGACAAAATTATCAGCTCTAATTCAAATATTAACGCCATTCCCACACCCAACGTGGCAATCCCGATTGTCAAAATGAGAATATCGCTTTTTTTCTCCAACTCTTTGATTATCAGCGAGAAAATGTACCCCAAGGTTATTCCCGTTATCACTGTTACAAAAATGTTGATTATCATGTGCAAAGCGGCATAACCAAGGGAATCCTCTGTGCCCGTACCAGCTTTTACAATCGCCAAACTTAACCCAAAAACCACCACGCAAACCACATCGTCAAGCCCAACTATCGGAACAATCGTTTTGCTTAGGTCGCCTTTTGCCTTGAATTGCCGCAAAACCATAAGAGGCACGGCGGGTGCGGTCGCCGCCGCTATTGCCGCCAACAAAATGCTAACTTCAAAACCTTGCTGCAAAACAAAGAAAAGTACCACAAAAACCACTGCTGAAGTCGTCAAAGACTCAAACAAGGTTAAAACGATTATTTTAACGCCGTAGCCTTTAATTTCGCCATAATTGAAAGATTTCCCGATCCCAAAACATATGCAAGCAAGCGCCACCTGTGAAACGATTTGCAGCGAATTTAAGTCGTCCATGGTAAAAAAGCCCGTTACTGAAGGCCCGAGCAACACGCCAGTGATAAAATACGCAGAAACTTTGGGCAGTCCGATTTTTTCAATCAAATTTGCGAAAATTAATCCAACTAAAATTAAAACTGCCAGCTTGAAAAATATCATGGGATTCCTCTTTCTATAAGGGTTTCGGGATTTCTGGAATTTCGCCAGCACGGTTTATTGCAAATTTTGTTAGCAGTGGTCCGACAACTAGAAAAATAACGCAACCCCCTCGGATTATAATAAAAATTTGCTCTCCAATGTAGGGGATTTCCGCCAAAATTATATCCGACATAATTAGAACAATTCCCGCTTGTGCCAGGGTTGACACGCCTAGATATTGCCGAACAGTTTTGCTGCAATTGAGCATTTTTGCACCAAGATAACTGCCATAAAGTTTGCCCGCAGTTCTTGCCAAAATATATACGATTCCCACCAAGCCGAATCCGATTACATGGGAAATATCCATTACCACGATTGAGGAGGTTGCAACGAAAAACGCCAAAAACACAGGTGGTGCAAAACGGTAGAGCGTTTCGAAAATATCGTCATTGTGCCGTGCAAGATTGGCGACCACAAAACCCGTCGCCATTGCGACTATTGTAGGCTGCAAACTTAGAGCCTCTGCCAAGCCCACGCAAGCGAAGCAGATACTAACGGCAAAAATCAGGTGTTCTTCACGATTTTTAAGCAGCCAATTAAAAATCGCCACGCAAAGCAGTCCGAAAGCGAGCCCGACAATTATGCTAAAGGCAAGCATTGCGGCGTATTCAGAAATTAGGGCAGTGAAATTATAGCTACCCACCAAGACCAAACTGATTGCAAAAGTTATGTAAAACAGCACAATACAAACAATGTCATCCACGGCGATAATCGGCACAATGGCATCGGATAGTTCGCCTTTTGCATTAAACTGCCGCAGAACCATTATGGGGATCATGGGTGCGGTCGCAGATGCCACAGCACCCAAAAGCAAGGCAAAGACAAGGCTTTGAGATACCAAAAACACAGCGGCAGAGACCACGCCAAAAGTAACCAATGCTTGAACAATGGACACATAGACTGCCTTAAATTTCAGTTTTTTTAACTCGGAGATATTGAGGGATTTGCTGACCAAAAATCCTACCATACAAATGGCAAAGCGGTTGATTAGCTCAAAAGAGTAGACATCTTGGTAGTTAAAGAGATTAAGCAGCGACGGTCCTAAAATAACACCAGCTGTGGTATACGCCAGCGCATCGGGAATACGCACTTTATTCATAACTGTAGACAAGACGACACCCAAAGTAAACAATATACTCAACTTAAAAATGAACACCAGCAAACACCTCCTGTCAAGACCGTGGGGCTCTGCCCCACACCCCCGCAAGGGAGCTAGCCCCCTTGACCCCCCTCGTTCGTTAGGATTCTTTGATGGATTCCCGTACGATGCTACAAATTTGTAGCGGTTTGGGGCAGAGTTCCACAGTTCTAAACAACTGAAGGTTCTACAATTAAATTTCCGCTTGAAAACCTTGAAAGTCCTAGTTTATCCCAAGGCAAGGTTGGGGAAAGACCTAAAATTATCTCCGCCATCGCCTGACCTGTGGCGGGTGCTAGCATAAATCCATGCCCCGAATAACCCGCCGCCACGTAAAAGCCCTTCGTTTCGGGGACTTCGTCGTATACGGGACTCTTATCGGGCGACATATTATATAGACCTGCCCATTGCCTAAGCATACGTAATTGACCCAATTTTGGCAATAGATTGGTTACTGTTCGTGCCATTTCCACGGGGAAATTGCTATCGGCTGTTACCCGCAAGTCTCGGGGCTGATTGGCACAAGTTCTCCCCATTATAAAACCTCCTGAAGGGGCTTGTTGCATATAGAGATTAAGCGAAAAACTCATAAGCATCGGCGACAATGTGCGTTCTAGCTGTTCTGTAACCAAAATATTATGCCGCTCGGAGTATAGAGGCAGCTTGGCATCTACCATTTTCGCTATTTGTTGTGCATATCCTCCAGCGGCGTTCATCACAATATTGGTTGAAATAGTGCCTTTGTCTGTCTTTACTGCCGTTACACGTCCGTTTGTTACATCGATTCCCGTTACATTGGTGGCTTTGTAAATCGTTCCGCCCAGCCGCTCAAAGGCTTTTGCGAAGGCTTGCGTCGTCTTAAACGGGCTTAAAAATCCGTCTTTACGATGAAAAGTCGCCGCCAAAATCTTTGATGTATCGAGCAGCGGCACCATTTCGCCCGCCTCTTGCGGGGAAAGCAGCACACTTTCTATGCCTAGGCTATTTTGTAGGACGATATTTTTTTTCGTCTGCTCAAGTTCCTTTTCCGTGGAAATAAGCAGCATATAGCCACCTTGATGGAAATCCACATCGCCGCAACCTAGTTCCTCTGCGGCGTTTTCAAAAAATTCGCAAGAGAATTTAGTCATAATGCAGTTAATCGACGCACCCCATTGTTGGCGTATTCCAGCGCCGCATTTGCCAGTCGCACCTGCCCCTAAAAAATCACGTTCCAAGATGACGACATTTTTTGCCCCGTATTTCAGTAAAAAATAGCCAATCGCCACCCCCGAGATACCGCCTCCGATTATTACAATATCTGCTGCATTTTTCATACGCTAGTCCTCTCTTCATCATGCTCGGCTAAATCGCTCAATTTCACGCTAGTTACGACAGGGCGGAAATTGGTGGGCAAAAGGTCTTTTATGGGCGTTTCCAAATATCTGGATAATTCGCCTAAAATAATGGGGATACAGCTACGACCCTGACAAGGGCCCATTCCCACGCGTGCCAGTTGCTTTAGCTCGTCTATTGTGGTATAACCGTCCGAAATCATCTTGCGTATATCGCCCAAAGTTAGGTCATTGCAACGACAGACGATTCCGTCTAGCTCATTGGTATTATTGAGTTCCAAATTTCCCATATTTTTTTCGGGAATTTCGGGTTTTTCCTTAAACGAAAAGCCTCGGACGGTTTTAATCAGATGCCTATCAACGGCTATTGAAACCACCGATACTTTACCAGCAATGACACGAACAACCTCCGCATCGCTCACGGGTTCGCCCGCTCTATTGAGTGCATTGACAATTTGCCCTTTTTCGGGCAATGGCTTAAATTCATGGGGCAATTTTATCAGGGCTTTTTCGCCCGAATATTCAACCACCATTATTGCAAGCCCTGGGCATTTTTTTATACAGGCATTACAGCCCACACACAATTCATCATCGATGACTGGTCTATCATTTATATCCACAAAGGGAAGTATAGCAGATTTGGGGCAGCTTTGGGCACAGGGGTTACAAGGTATTTTTTCAAAACATTCTATCACTGCAACAGGCCCTTTTTCAAGGCGTTCTTCCGCAGGAAAAACACAATCTATTTGAGCCTGCTCAGGTATTCCACTTCTCTCCAACATATTAATCCTTTCTTTCTAAGACCGTGGGGCTCTGCCCCACACCCCGCTGGGGGCGCGCCCCCAGACCCGCTCGTTCGTTTTTTATGTTATCGTGGTTTTTCCCAATCGCTACAAATTTGAAGTGTCGTATGGGAATCCATCAAATTAACCACTACAAATTTGAAGCGTAGTATGGGAATCCATCAACGAATCCTAACGAACGAGGGGGGTCAAGGGGGCTAGCCCCCTTGCGGGGTGTGGGGCAGAGCCCCACGGTTTTGTGTTTATAGAGTGGCTTTTGATAAGCCTGATAGTATTTTTTCGCCCGAATGGCCGTTTCTTAGGGAGGCTAGTTGGGCGTAATAGTCGGCTTCTGTTGCTGATTGGTTGGGTAGATCGATTCCTAGGTGTTTGATTGCGGAAAGTCCCGCTAACCTGCCCTCTACCATAGCGGCTGATGCCTCCTCGACCCCCGCAACATCGCCCGCTATAAAAATGTTCTCTATCGACGTGCAGAGGCTTTTATCCCTGTAGGGAACATAGCCCCCCAAAGATGGTACATAGAGCATTTTGCAGCCCGCTTGCCATAAAAGCTCAGCAAGCGGCGATAAGCCAACGGCAATGCACAATGCATCGACAGAGAAGGTTATTTCGCTGCCCGCTATTCCTTGCCAATTTTCGTCTATTTTCCATAATGTAACAGCCTCTAAAGCGGTTGTACCTAAAGCCTCTTTGACTGTGTATCCCGTCATTATCGGCACTCCCAAACGGCGTAGTTTCGAGGCGTGCACTAGATAGCCGCCAATCTTTTGGCTACCCTCGGCAAGGGCTAAAACATTGACATTAGCCTGTAGTAATTGATAGCTGACAATTAAACCGATATTGCCCGCACCTAGCATTACTACATTTTCGGCGGGTTTTACGCCGTATTGATTCATTAGGGTCTGTAATGCCCCCGCTCCACATACGCCTGGCAAATCATTGCCTGGAAACGGTAGCGATTTTTCAGCCGCACCAGTGGCTACGACCACTACCTTTGGCTTGATTTTGGTATATTCTCCCTCAATATCCGCCGTCCAAGTGCCATCGTCGTATGCCGCAAGCACCGTTGCTTGTAGTTTTATACATACATTGGGCATCGATTCTGCCTCTTTGAGCAGAATATCGGAGATTTCATAGCCTCTATACGAGGCGTATTGTTTTTCCGAACCAAAAAACATATGTGTTTGCTTAATTAACTGACCTCCAGCTACATTGCTACGTTCAAGCAATATGACATTAGCCCCCGTAGCTCCTATTTCAATGGCTGCCGAAAGTCCCGCCGGACCTGCGCCTACAATAAGCACATCTGTATGTATCATGTGAGTTTCCCCTTATCTGGTTGAGATTCTACCACCATACCCGCTCTAACAGGCTCTACACAGGTTTTTACATTGGGCGTTCCATCGACAATCATCATACAGGATGCACAGTTGCCGATGGCGCAATAGATTCCCCTTGCTCTATGTTTATCATGGCTTGTTGCCAATTTACGGACATTCGCCGCATACAAAGCCACGGCAACAGTTTCGCCCTCAAAGGCTGAAACAGGTTTGCCGTCAAAGGTAAACACGATTTCTTCCCCACGCTTAAAATCCAATATTGGATGCTCATAAATCCTCAAGCGATTACCATTTACCTCAAAACCGTGGGGCTAAAACCGTGGGGCTCTGCCCCACACCCCGCTGGGGGCGCGCCCCCAGACCCGCTCGTTTTGTTTGGGTTTGGTTTGAGATAATTCCCTTTCTTTGTTTTTTGTTACCTCATCATTATAGCATATTGGGAAATTTTTGTGTAGGTGATTTGCTAAAAATTTCGCCGAAAAAATCGCCAAGACACGGGTCTTGGCGATTTTTTTGTTGCTGGTGAAATTCAGTGAATTTGCTACTCTGTAATGTAGATAGCACCTGTGGCTTCGTTCCAAACTACCTGCACTCCGAAGCGTTCGGAGATGTAGCGTAAAGGTACGAAAGCTCGATCGTCTATTATCATGGGTACGCCCATTCCATCGGGCAATGGCTCTAGTATGGGCAAATGTATCGTTAATGCACCGTTTACTATTATTGCTGTTTGGGTTCCGCCATCCCATGCTACGTTTGCACCGAAAATTTCAGCTATGAACCGAAGAGGCACCATTGTGCGGTTATATTCGGAACATATGAAAGGAGCAGCAGAATCGTTTATATACGCACCGTTTAGGTTATGGGAGGTTGAGCCTATTTCTAAACGCAAGGATATTGGCGGCGTTGGCGGTGCTTGAGGTTGCAGCGGCGGTTCGGGAATTTCGGAAACTTCCTCGATTTCTTCGATTTCCTCAATCTCCTCGATAGGCTCGATTATCAGAGTAAATTCCAACTCGTCCATCGGCGAAATTTCGTTTTCGTCATATAGTCGCAATAGCAAAACGTGTTCGCCAGCCATATCGTTTGTAATTCCCACAAGCTCGAAATATATCGCTTCGTCTACCACCTCTACAAATAGCATTTCTTCCGCATCCTCTAGGATTTCTTCCTCTTCCTCTTCGGATACTTCAAAATCCTCGTTGCTTTCAAGAGCCCAATCTGGGGCAGTCGTTCCAACAAAGCTAACACCTTCAGGCAAGCCGTCTAGGACTATCCGATAAACGCCGTCTTCCACATCTGGCAGAAGCAATGTCATGCCTCCCGAGGAATCCGCTGTTATCGTGATATTTAAGCTGATTGAGCCGTCTTCGTTTACAAAACCTGCCAAACTAGGCTCAACAATCGCTACCTGTACATTCCGCCTTGGTACCCACGGTCTAATCGGTATTACTGGCCCGTCTAGAAAATCATCTTCAGGGCTGCCCGTGTATGGCGGAAGTAGCGAAGGTGGTGTTGGTGTTGGTGTTGGTGTTGGTTCAGGGTCGGGATCGGGATCGGGTCTGGGCGGCGGCGGCGGTGTCGGCGGGGCTACCAAGCCCACGTCAATCAGCCATTGTTCATAAGCCGCTGGTAAATGTGCGGCAAAATGATTGATGTAATTGTAACCCATACGGCGTTCAAAGCTGATGTTGTGGAAAGTCGCCATTAAATCGAACTGCCCGCTAGAATCCGTGGAAAGATTGCCGTCTGCATCTCTGTACAGATTCCGCCTTGTGCCAGCCCGTACATTTGTCTGATTCGTGGCATTGTGGCTTAAAAATGGCTCTACAACGCCCAGCCACTCGCCATGCTCCGCCTCGAACGCCGCCCTAGAAACGCCGTTATGCGGGCTGCCTGACGGGATTGTTCTATCGTAGAAAAGCGGTGCGAAAGTGTCGATGTCCATGAAACGAGACCAAAGTGCGGGGGCGTTTGCCGCTGGCACTAAATGCCGACCCAACAAGGGGTGATGCCCATGTGCCACCGTGTGATGCAGCCTGTAGCCTGTTAATTGCACGTAATCAAAGAAGTAGACAGCCGCATGAATCGCATCCATAACCTCTCGGCTCGGATTGGGTATGCTCATCAGAAATTCTATGATGTCCATGGACTCATCGCTGCTGATACCAGGCGGTTCAAATTCCCTTGCCCATGCGGGCCGCCCTGGTACGCCTGGTGTGGCGTTGGGTTGCAATGGCAGATTTACGATATTGCTCTGATAGACGTTAAATGGCCAAGCCGTAAGCCTTTCCACCCCGTCTGCAAAACCGCTCGACCGCACTTGGCTGTTTAGGATAAAGCCCAAGCCTGCATCAAAAGTCTGTTGATTCTGGATAAAACGGGCATAGCCGATTGTGTTTTGGAAAAGGCCGTTTGTGATGTCCATGAGCAGATTCATGATATTGCTGACGGCATCATCACTTATCGACAAAGCCCGATGATAAGTGCCGCCGCTAATCTGATACGGCCAGCCGCCTAGCGGATCTTGCACATTGTGAATAGTGTCAAGCCCTCGGAGTCCCGCATCTCGGAAACGGATTATCCCTGTTGCCTCGTACATTCGGAGCAGGAATCTCGTCTCGTTTGTGGTAATTCCACGCCCGAAATAAGAATCCTGAGCGGCATGGTTTGCGGCTATCTGCTGCACCATTGCGGGCGGCATAGATGCCACGTCCTGCGGGAAATGTGCATCATTCGCCTGGCCGATACCTCGTGGCCAACCGCCGTTGTCTCGTTGCATATACGTCAGATTCGTTGCAATGATAATGGAGTTTTGGCTGCCATACCACGCCTCGGGGCGGTTGTTTATCTGGGCGTAAAGCATATTCGATTGGTCAACGATTTCGCCCGTTACAACAACGATTGTGTGCGTTCTGATATCCCAGCCGATAGAGCCGATATTTAACGCATTTGCAATGATTTCAAGCGGAACGAAAGTCGCCACGCCGCCATGCTGTGCCATGGTTGATGTGAGAGCAATGCTAGTAAAGGACTGCCCGCCTGTTTCTACCACTACGCTGTTCGTTTCCATTGTCCATGTAACGCCCGCTCCCAAGGCAAGCTGAGCGGATTCCAGCGGAACCCACAACACGCCATTCAGGAAAAACGGCATTGCCAAACTCGGATTCGCATCCCTGACCTGCCCATTGAAAAGAACCCGTGGGTTTGCCGCTTGCAGAACAATTCGTCTAAATCCATGTTCCCAAACGATATTTTCGCCCAAATTATGCGGGAACTGATTAGGTGTGGAAACGCCGCTACCCGTGTAAAATACATTTTCGGGGACAAGCGGCTCGTAGTAAACTAGCACGGTTATGGGGATTGCGATATTGTTTGCATCATTGTCGCCCGATAGATTCAAAATTGCGGTGTGCAAGCCCGAAGACAAGCCAAGAGCAGGGACAACGGAAAATTCAAAGCTACTGCCCGCCGTCAGACTCTGACTAGCCGTGCCGTATATCTCAAAATTATCGTTGTTTACGCTGGCAGTTACGGTTGTGCTGCCAGAGCCGACGTTTGTAACCAAAATGGAATCGGGTACAAGGTCAGCGGCGGTGTAATCATGGGCAAGCCCACGAAATTCAGGTGCAGCGCCCGTTGGGATTTCCAGCCATGGGCCAGTAAATTCGCCCTCGAAGATACGAATGGCTTGGATACCGAGCCGTCCCATTGGGTCGTCCGCTGTGTTTCCGCCCCAAGGCCATGGGCTTATGGACAACAACGCCTCGTCCATGGTTGGAAATTCCAAACGGACGGTTTGGATATTTTGCCCAATAATCGGCACTTCACGGGTGTGCATACCGAAATTAACGTGCAAAGTGGTAGACCCACCGTTTACAACGGAACGTGCATCCACTTCCACTAAAATAGGACCACGCAGCATTTCTTCCCCAGAATGGAGGAAACGCCCGCCGCCGTTGGGTTCAATAAAGGTATTGCCCGCATTGCCAGAGGGCCGCAAGCCCTGTGCGCCCGTATTTGCTCCGACAATAAGCTCCAAATGCTGGTTTCTAGCAGTTGGTGCAATAGCAAACGTGGAGTTTGCCATGTTGGAAATCGGATTGCCGTTGGAGACAAGGAACATATTCCGCTGGTCATTTCCGCCGAAATTCAGCATTTCATTGGGGAAATTAGAAAAATCCCAAGCGTAGGAAAAATTCCCCCAGTCAACATTAGCCTGTTGGAACTCTACGTTGAGATTCAAACCAAATTCTATTGCATCGAAATTGTATCCATTAATCCGCACCATGCCATAATAATTCCCGCCGCCCAAGCCGAGTATGGGAGCTGCACTAAATGTCATGCTGGCATCGAGGGCAAGACTTGCATTTGTCAAAGTGCCTGAAAGCTCAAAAACACCCTGACCTGTCGCCAGTTCAATGTATACATATTCCGCCGCCAATGTACCTAAATTTTGGATTGTGATATTGCCAAGCGGCGTAAAATCGGCGGCTGTGTAGTTGTGTGGTACAATACCGAAATTATGGATAGCTCCGATGTCTATTCCCTGCAATGCAATAGCGGGAGCGGGCGGAATTTCTACCTGCCCGTCGCCTGTATCGTAAATCCACCAGTAAGGCACGTGAACCGAGCCGTGTTGCACACGTACATGGAGACTGTCGATATATGTATTGGGTGGTAGAGTTCCAGGCGGAATGGCGGCGGTCAGCGGAATTGCCGCTCCTGCACTACCATTTATTTCAAAGGCAATATTCGCCCCGCCGTTCGGCAACAAGTTTGCAGAAATAACAAACTCATTCGCACCTGCAGGAACGGAGTTGTTGATGTTCATCACGCCCGCACCCAAAGCGGCGTTTATCCGTCCCACATGACCTGTTGCACCTGGAATTACCGTATCACCAGCTATGCTAGAAAATACGCCGCCAGGGGCAGTATGCCCGATTGCTGTAAGATTAGCATCGCCGTTGGCAATCATGGTCGCACGTGGTCCAAAGCCGAGAGCAAGGCGGTTTATTGTATTGTGATTAGCATTGTCCTGTTGTTCACGGCGTGTCATTGCACCAATGGTATCGCCATTGGACAATTCCAAGAAAATCGCCGTCCAAGCCACATCGGCAAAATTAACAGGATATTCATTCCAAGCACTAACAATGGCAGTAATATCCGTCCGTTCGCCAGGAATCGTGTGGACTAGCGTTTGGGGGGCATTGTTGCCTGGGGTACGCACAAGGTTTGTTCCGCTGGCAATTTGTACTCCGTTGGCAATTAGATTAGAACGGAGCATCCCCCCCCCCCCCC
>JGI24700J35501_10930425_pt1 | contig 13892 bp, 10 predicted proteins | sample TergutTh196P1_FD_35501 | JGI IMG/M metagenome (IMG submission 35501) | reverse complement strand
AACAAATGCACTTCTTTATTACACACATAAAATGCTAAAATATACAGTTAAAATATCTCATGATTGCTCCTACATGTTTCAGTCCATCTGGACCATCATCAGGGAGCCTATGTCGAACCTTGCTAAAGTTACAATTTTGTGCATATATTCAGTAAAAATACATCGTTAAATGTTCAGCAATGTTGGTAAAAAGTGTTTCAGGCTGTGGTGTGTGTTGTGTGACATGCAGTTTGTGTGTAATAAAGAAGTGCATTTGTTGGTGATAAGAACATAAGAACAAAATGTCTTTCAGTTCTACCAGATTTAGCAACTTTTGACACCTTTATTTTCCAAAAACTCAAAATAGTGTTTAAGGGAAGAAGATTTAATGATATCACCTTGATTCTAGCAAAACTACAAGACATTTGCTAAGTTTAAAACAAAGCACTTCAAAAAATGTTCTGAACAGCAGCAAGATAGTTGGGTTTGCTGTATGAAGCTCCAGTGAGACTACTCAAAACATGCAACACTGATTACAAGGTAAGTGTTACTATGGATAAAGAAGGTGAGTCTGGGAACTATTTCATCACACCATGAAGGCATCAAGTTTATATTCTGCAAACAGTCTAACTTTGAAGACAAGACACAGACGTAATAATAGTGTGAGCTGCATTGTCTATAAACAAATAAGCTCTAAAAGCAATCTCAGAAATTTGGATTACATTGTCCTGGGAAATGACACCATGTGGTAGGTAGATTTCAGTTGTTTTCAATACACACCTGTTATAAGATTAGTAAAAACCAATAAGTAACAGTTTCACCTAAGTGTGATTTAAGGCTTCCTCCATGATGTAGATGAGATCCATACTCTTCTGGGATATTATGCAGCATAGAGTGGTAATTCCATACTGAGGTTTCATAATAACCTATCAGTCCCATCTTCAAGGGTCAAGAAGTCCCATCTTGGGACTTCTTGACCTTTGAAGATGGGACCAAAACATCAGTACAGAATTAGCACTCTATGCTGTGCAATATCCCAGAACAACACTGATCTTAGTGTCACATAAGAATATGCAAAGATCTTATGTGACATAGCACATTAATAAAAACGTGTTTTATATTTGCTTTTTACACACATATCACATAATGTAATACAATTTACACACAGAAAATAAGCCTGCAAAAAAACTTCAGATTTGTCAAACTTAGGTCTGTCTTTACTCTCTCTTAAAATAAGTGCAAGTTCACCTTCCGTTTCAGACTGTTTTCCTGTACTAAATACACAAAATCTTGCAGTTCATCCATACATTTCGCAATTTTGTCATCAACAATACTGTAACTAACTACCAAATCCAGCACCACCAACACCAAGAGCATTCTATGAGGCAACTGGACAGGAAGGACCCATATTTCCTCCATCTTCTCCTCTTCCTTGCCATCATGTACATGGAGCTGGGGCTTGGGCTGTCAAAATTTGTTGGCTGATCACCAGCGGTAGGAATAGATTTGTTGAAATAAAAAAACTGATAAAAAGCATTGGGGTTAGCACTGTGGTGCCACAGCTCCACCCATCCTGTTTTTGTCATCATCCTTGGTGTTGACTGAACTTGCAGAGCTGAAGCCATATTTCACAAAGCAGTTCCAAATTAATGCAAGCAAGACAGATTTCCATGCCATGAAACAACCTCAAACGGCATCCAAGATGTTTAATTTTCTTGCCTTTAGTGGGAAAATTCCTGCCTATTTCTCACAACAAAAAACATACTACACACACTGAATACACTCGTATACAGTACATGATGACCTAGCCCAGTTGTTGAATATCAATGGTGATGTTGGGCAGTAGGCATAAGAGGCACACATACTTCAGGGTTCCAGACTTATTGTGGGTAGCATAGTGAATCATTAGCAGAAGCACAATCCAGCTGTTGCAAAACATTTTCCTCTCAAAACAGACGAGCCACTCTCTAAACAATCTTCAATTCACCCATGTGTTTACAGGTGATAAGTAATCACATGGTTTACGTCTAACACATTTCAGACAATGTGGGGTTTCAATCCTACCAGTACTTAATGAACCAAGTCTTTAATCTGATTCTCATTTTATATGCTCTCCTGACACTTGTGTCTCTTTAATGCCAGAGTCCGCTTTGGTTGCACATCATGAAAAAGTATAATTTGTCTAGTCTGAAAACATCCTTTGGGGCACATTAGGTAACAAGTGGCTTCACATGCTCTCACCACTTCCCTGTCAAATAAATGTCTGGTGATTATCTTCTCTTCACACTGACTGCCACATAACATGTCCTCTCTCCTTGAAATAAAGCAGCCATGTGTTGGAGCATTTAAGATAAATGCCCACCTTCAGGGCTATTTCATCAGCCTTTGTTTTCACTGTCTGGCTATCCACTGCAGTACTGTTCTCTCAAGCACAACAAAGCCGAACAGCTCATTTTCAATAAGGCCACACTATCCTGATAAGTTTTGAAATATCACACCCTTGCAAAGCCTACTGTTAAACAGAATCCTGACTTTTTTTAGTAAATAAAGAGGGGACAGTTTGATTTCCTATACCTGGGTCATTTCACTTTTACTTAATTTTTGTCCACAACCCACTTACCCATCCTCTTGAATATTGTGGCACTTTTCATTGAATTAAAAACATGCTGCATTGACCTTAACTTCCACAGCAGCCAATAAGACATGTAATGACTTACAACTTGTTACACTTGCCCCATGCAAGTTTGGTGCGCAACAGCAAACCCAATCAAAGACAACTACATTCTTACAAGGCTGAAAGATTTGGGAGGTGTTCAAAGGACACTCACTGAGATTTTTAAGTAGCACGAGTTTAAACTACATAATTTCAAATTAACTAGTTAGTCATTGTTGGGCTGGAAAACCATTTTGAATGAAACACTAACCACATTTCCAATTAACCAGTTTATGTGATACTGAAATGACTATACTGTAAGCTGGGGACTAATATGTGGTTCAAATTAAATGCTATTTCAAATAACCTGATAAAAATTAATGAGGTTTAAACAAATTTTCTGGCACTTTATGGTTCACCTCTGCACATTTATTTCACCACATTACCACCTTTGTGGACTACACAATTTCCCCAGCATTCAAGTAATTTCATAAGTCCAACATGACAGAATTGTGCATCTTGATGATGGAACCACAATCTATTCATTTTTTTGACTTCAATGTCCAACAAGTAGTGAAGCCCTTTAAGATGTTCTTCAGTTTGGGAAAGAGTTTAAAATCTGTTGAATCTCAGCAGTTGTTCTAGAACTTGTGTGCAGTCAAGCATTGTTATCTTGAGGGAGAGGCTGCTCCATGTAAAGTCAAACTCTTTAAAATCATGCTTCAAAATGTCCCAGCATTTCACGGTACCGTTCAGAGTTTATGGTTGTGCAAGTATCGATGAATCGAAGTATCTTTTGTGACAAAACTCCATTGACTGTCTATTGCTCTCAGTCTCAAAATGTGACACCCAACATTTTCATCTCCCATAACAATAGTGTCTAAGATTACATCAGTATCACATACACAGCGCAGCAGGAACTGTTAGCTACTGTCCACCCACTCCTGTTTCAGTTCAGGAGTGAACATTTGTGGCACCCATCTGCACTCATGCATCAGTAGCCCAGATTTGTAATTATTGCCTGCAGCAGCTTCCATGAAATGCTCGTTCCATCTGTTAATTCACATTCAGGAGCACAGTGATTCTCTTCAATGAACTCATCAACATAATTACAGTAAACCTCATCAGTTGTGATGCACTGCCTCCTCCAATGTCACTCAGGTTTAGGGAGAATTGCTCAAGTTTTCCATGACGAACACATGCAGCCCTAGATCAAACAGTATTGACGTCCACACCTTACTCTCCAAGAATGACTTTCACGTGATAAAGAATGTTGATCAGAGGCAGGTTTCTGCAGTCAGGAACCCATCACTGGAAACTGCTTTGTTGCATAGATATACTCACGTTACACTCTACCACATGTAGAGCAAAACTCACAGCTGTTGAGCAGCAGACATCTCAACCCCATGGTGAAGGAAAGTCTAACAAACTGAATGCAGTTCAGTTCATACTCCTCTGCGTTCTCCTCTTAATAAAAAAAATCAGGCAGCACAACTCTTCAGCACCCCTTCAAGAGAACCTGAATACCACACAAAATATAAACATAACCTCACAACCCCAACCTGTAACCTTGGTGCCTCTGCAATTCAATCAAAAGTTTTAATTTTAATTAAGATGATTACACTATCAAGCACAGTGCACACAGAAGTATGGGAGGATGCATGGGCAAACAATGATACACTTTTGGACAGCAGGACTTCAAAACAAGAATCCACTTAAAAGCCTGAATACTGAATAGGCTGGGAAGACATGAACATCAGCTCTATCTCCTGCAATCTGCTAACATACCTGCAGGTCTGCCTCATTCAGTGAGTGAGTAGAAGCACCTCCTGTGCCACGAGTAGCACGTCGGCTTCCTGCTGGGCTGGTCACAAGCAATCTAGTGCTGCCTGCATTATCAACTGAATCCAGGAATGGGTCATCCTGCTCCGAGTCCAAACTACTCAGGCTCATGCTAGAACAAACAGCATTGATCAGTATGACAATAAATGAGGTAACTATAGGGTTTTAACTTCATACAGGGTAGGGACACAATTATTTCCATAAAAATATCATAAATATCATAATCATTGTTAAATGCTAAAGACATTATTTGCTGTATCATTGTTGGTGGTGACAAATATACACATATTCATACACCACTAGCTTTTATACAGACAACACTTCAGTTTACAGAAGTGGGGTGAGACATGAGTTCCTCAGTATCACAGGCCACTGTACCACTCCATGATGACAGACAAGCATGAAGAGTTATTGGACTAAACTGGAAGCAGAAAATGTAAGTGCATTAAACAAAAACTGTTCCACTGCCACCAGAAATTCCACAATGACTACCCCGAGACTGAACCCAGGTGTCCACAGACAGAAGCTGGACACTAACTACAAGCCCTCTATTATCCCAGATAACTTACTTATGACTTGATATATTCTTAAAATATTCATAACATATAGCCATACTATAACTCTACTGATGATTCTCTTTGTATTATGTTTTAGCAGTTTCTTTACTGGCCTACAAGTTCAATCCTGCATAATTCTGAATGGTACTTTATTCTCATTCAACCAATTAACATTGCATGATCCTCCTGCAACTCAACAGTGAAACTCGGCACTATCAGAGTATTGTAAATGCTGTCTGCTTCCTGTGATTTAGCCTATGATAAAACATTTTGTCAGTACCTCCGCTGTCTGTGTGACTTCCTCTTGTCTGCACTGCTGCTGAGATCCTCCAGAGCTGTCCAACTTCTACGTCGTTGTATATCACCATCTCCTCGGTTCAGGAGCCACTCCTTGGAATTCCCTTCATTTAACACCAGTCATAAATTATCATTACAGGAAGCTTGCTAATTGTAAGAGCTCAGGAAAAAGATATTAAAAAAAAAAACAAGTCACACATTGGACATCAAAGGTTTGATACCATCTGCTGGCTATAGAAAGCAATCATGTCATCTACCATAATGCCTTAATTCCATATTCTGATTTGAACTTCCAATGAGCGTGCATGTTAAAATTACAGTATTCTAGAATGAAATATTATGACATATGGTTTACACACTCCAGTGTTTCAGAAAGCAGATCAGGAAGATGGAAATAGCAAGTTCCTTTGAAATGTTGGTACCCATCTAACAGACCGCACAGCATCATATCCCAGAAGACCATACTTTTAAATAGTAAACAGCTAATAACTTCAGAATTTGCTTCAAATCAGCTCTCTAACAGTGATGGCCCAATTCACTTCCCTAAATCCATTACTCAACACAGTACTCACTTAGTCTGATATAATAACCAGACGAAAGAAATATATAAATGTCTCACATCTACGGACATGGACGTGACGTGCGAGCAAGGCAAGGTACAAGAAAACAACATATCCATGCTTTTGAGGTCTATAACAAATGTTAATTAAGTAGAAATGGTGTTGTATCTTAACCATCCACTTATCCTTCAGTAATTTAAACAGACAATACCCCAACAGCAGTCAACCCCAGTTTACAGGTCAGTTCAGCTTTATACATCTACACTTTTGTTTTCATGAATATAAAATCCCTTTTGTTGATTTCTGAGATGCATTTAAATGTATTACTTTTTTAACAATGACTTTGAAGTTTCGTTATTTTGTACCTCCTCTATCTGCAATATTTATAGGTAGCACTGGAGTCCACGGCACTCTGCAGAAATTACCTTCAAAATGCTACTGTAAAATCTGACTGTTGTTCTAAAGATGTTACAACATATGTTAACCTTTCTTGTCCTGGAAGAGAGATTTTAAATCTCCCAGTGCTACAGAGTTGGTGGCTAATATTTTAATTTGGGGCAACAGCTTTTCATCTGTAAGCAGGAACTTTAATTACACATTTCTAAATATTTAAATCAGGAAGTAACAGTATTCAAACTGAAAGATGAAACACCTGGCTAGCTGAACCACAGAAATGTGCCATCGCAATACTCTGGTACATGTTAGTAAGAGTTAAACGGAATCCACGAGTCGACGGTATGCAACTCTCACACAAAAGCTGTAGGTACACTAAACAACAATATGCTTCACAGGGTCCCTAAAACTACATGCTTTTTAAAACCGTTAGTATGACAATTAGAAGCCTTTTCTTCTTCTAAAACCTGAGAAAAAGAAACTAATAAAAAGCAGCGCTGCTGATCACTGCAACAAAATTGCTAAAACCTATAATTTTTATTGCAATAATGCGAACATAATGGGTACCTTTTCCATGTAGTATTTCTGCAAATCCCGAAGCACTGAAGTTGCCAAGAGGTACAGCATGAGTAGGTGATGAGTTCAGTGACAAAATCAGGTCAGGGTCTGACCCAACTTCACTGATCAGTGATGGGCATGACGCACTCAGCCTGGCATACTGTGTTAGCCCCAAGATCTGTAATCAAAATTCGTTAATTCATCCCTTACTGATCTCTGCAGTATAAAATCACTCTACAGCAACCAACTGCGCTGGCTCATAGATATCAAAAGATCAACACAGCTGATACATAATATGCAACCGAATACAACACATACTAATTCATCAACTTCCCACCCCCACAACCTTTCCCTAAAATCACCATTATTACCTAATTCTACGGTGTGTAGAATCCATGTAATTAACTTACTTACTTTAGGAGAACTGAACATTAGATTCGATACTACTAACAATAAAGTTCACCACCGCACACAATCATGAGCCAGTTCCATCCACCTCCCATTACCTATATCTGTGAGACCTTTCTCTAATTTAACTAAATTTCTGGCAGCAGAACCTAAGGGTTCAACACCGCTAATGCCAAAAACTGTCACTGGACATAACCTACACAAATTCCATTCACCTTCCACTCTCACAGTCTGTTTCCTCAAGACCCATCTTGTTAATCTGACTGCAAATTAGACCTCGACTGTGGAACAAACTCACTCCATTATTGAAACTATAAAATAACCCCAACTGTGGGCATGAATAATCAAAATTTTATGGTTAAAGGAGGAGGTGGAGGAAGAGGTAGTGGTGGCAGTGGCAGTGGTGGTGGTAGCAGAGGTGATAATATTAGTGATGGTGGTGGTGTAATAGTAGTAGTAGTAGCAGTAGTAATGTGGTGGTGGTGGTGGTGGTGGTGGTGGTGGTAGTAGTAGTAGTGGTAGTACTTAACACTCAGGAACTTGAGGGAATTCCAATTACCTTCTAGCATCCTATTACAATTTTACAAGTGAATGATTATTCCCAGAGTTTAAAATTGTGCAATTTGGAAGATGATCTTGATTTATTATGCAGTTATTTCCTTTCCACAAGAAACACTGGAGAGAGATAAATTGACAGTCTGTATAATTGGCCTTGAGGCAATCATGGCTGATGCATCTTTAGTCTGGAAAAAGATTAGAGATGTATGAAAACAAATTTCAAAATTGTCATTGCATATTTGTTCTAGTTAGGGTTAGTTCACCCTAGAAATGGCCACGAAGGCCCAGAGGGGGAGTAGGGGCAAAGCTCTACTCTTTCTTTAAGCTCGGCGCTAGATGGGGGTGGGTGGTCAACGCAACGCACCAGCTGCTTTACTGCCAGGACAGACCAGGGCCCATTCTATAAGAGGCTGGGTGGGCCCCAGGGCCAGTCAGGAAGGGTATGATAATAACCACACAAATGACAGTAGCCAGTGGTACACAAGAAATAATGACTTAGCTGCAAATTTAACTATAATGCAACTAGTCCCACAGATGGTGCACATCAGCAGTAGGGCTTCCTCTCTCTCTGCATACTGCTGTATTCCCCTCCAGCCTCCTCTGTAAATATGAACCAATCCAAAATTTTTGTTGAAGGTTACCACTACCAATACTTGTATGAACAGAATGCCAAGACTGGAGAGGGAAGAATAATAGTGTAAGGAAGATGGAAATGGGATCAAACTTCTTGCTGCAGCCTCTGTACAGTACAATATATTATTAAGTTAAATAACAGACCCACATTAACAGACTAAGAGTAAAGTTCATACACGTAATTGAGTCATACAGGGAGGCCAAGTTGGTGGAGATTTGTGTGTCAGCACTAACCTGACTGTTGAGGGCTTGTATTGTTGTTTGGTCACGCATCTGTTGAATACTCTCGTGGATCTCATGCAAGTGCTGAAGGTTGTCCTCTAATGAAAAACAACATGCTATTAGAAAAAGTTATAAAACTAAGGGAAACCATTTTGGATTCACCCCCTTTTTTTCCAAAAACATGCCAAAAACAACAGCAATAGTACCAAATCTTTCTGAACCCTTACTCCACAAAGGCTATACCTTGTGGATGGATAATTATTATAATTTCTCCAGCTCTGTGCAAGTTTCTGAAATTGTGCAACACAGACTGTGTAGACACCATCGAGAAAACAGGAAGGCTGTGCCGAAGAAACTGCAAGAAAGCAAACTGCAGAAGGATGATGCAATATTAGAGCACAGTAGACCTCTTTGTGTATTGCGATGGAGTGACAAGAAACATGTAACAATGACCTCAACATATCATGTAGCTGAAGTCCAGAGGGTGGTGAAGAGGAGTAAAGAGAAACAGAAGCCTGTGTGTCTGATTCATTATAATCAACACATGGGTGGTGTTGAAAAGAAGTATCAGCTGTTGCAAATGCAACTAGTGGAGAGAAAAGAATGAAGAGATGGTATGTGAAGTTGTTCAGAAGGCTACTGAGTGCGATGGTTCTGAATTCTCTAGTTACTTACAGGCAAAATGTAGAATAAAAAGTGGATCACCTAAAATTTAGGATAGACTTGGTTGAAGGCTTGTTGGTGAAACATTCAATGCAAGGTGGAATGTCAGGTCACCATGATGGTGACAACACCGTTAACAGACTAATGAAACGCCACTTTCCAAGAATACCTCCAACAGAAAAGAAACGTAAACCAACAAGACAGTGTGATGTCTGCAGCAAGCATAACAAAAGAAGAGATTGTACACTACTGTGAAGACTGTGATGTTGCTCTGTGTGTCGATGGATGTTTCGAAGCCTTTCATACAAGGTAAAATTTGTGAGGTAATGTAAATTGCATGTACATTATCTACAGTATATAGGAAACTACCATTCCAAGTTTCATTCACATTGAACAAAAATGCGGAAGTTATGAAGAAAGAAATAAACAAATGCCTCAACACACAATGGGATGCAAAATAATTTTAAAACTTGCCTGATGATGACCTCATAAGGTTGAAACATGAGGCTATATTGATATTTTATAAAAAGCTGTTGTGTTCGATGGTCATTTTTTTATTTCTTTCTTTATAGTGCAACACACAATGGGATACATAATTTTCAAATTCTAGCCTGATGATGATCTTGTGATGTCAAACACATAAATATACTTATATTGATAAAAAGTTGTTGTGTTCGATGGTCATTTATTTCTTTCTTTCTTTATAGTACAGCACAAACCGGATGCATAATTTAAAAAATAAGGATGTTATTTGTGATAAAAATACATAAATTGTTTAACAATTTTGAGTGAAATTTAAATACCCTTAAATACTGCACACGCACTGTGCTACAAACAGGGTTTAAATGTTCTCTGCGTTGAAGGGTTAAGCACTCATTTCCACCACAACGATAAACACAAACTACATTACTGTCAGACACAGACATAACATGAATTATTCTAATGGTAAGTCCTTCAGGTTGACAACCACTAGAAGTTTACCATCATTACTTAACCAGCCAACCAAAAATCTAGCTAATGTGAGAGACCCATACTTTGTGCAAGATGATGTTTCCTGCTAAGGTAAACATTTCTGTATATAAGGCACACAGCTTTATGCAACAAAACTCAAGCATCAGTTCTAACCATCTGTAATTTCCTTGCACAACACAATTGTTTTAAATTACCCCAATCATTAGTCACTGCCTGTTGGGTTGGTTGCTAATCTTGTAAACTAAGCCCAAGCAGCACATCATTGCCACACAGCTTACTGGATAGGCTGCAATGTCTCTATGAGTCATTCAAAATAACTACACAGATTCCCATATGCTATATACACTAAACACAATTGCTACTATTACAAACAACTGAAAGGCTCAAAGAACATGCAGATGAGCTGTGCTACACTACGTTCGGAATGTGGTGGCACACGGTGATGCACGGGTGGGGAAGTGAAGGGGAAACTGGCAAATGGAGTTCGTAGCCAGTACTCTCACACGACCTCGGAAGGTGGTGTATCCAGGATTACTAACGCTGATGCGCACACCTCGGCTGCCAGCAGTTGACTGAACTGACTCCTCCGCCGATTTAAATGGACTCGTCCATTTAGGCGAAAGACAAAATGTGGTTTCTGCGTGTGTACCATCAGGTTCCGCACGAGCTCTACCTAAGGAAGCCCTGGACCATACTCTGATGCATTGGAGATGACTCCAAGAAAGTCTTTGGTATGACTTGCACAGAAAATAGATGTGTTTGCATCATCACCGTTATTAATACAACTGCTCCATTCTAATCCAAAGACAACAGCTATGGTTCACTAACACTGACACAAATCTTGAAACAAAACTAAATTTTATGACCTGGTACCTTCACAGGATGTACAACACTGGATAAATTGACCAAATGCTTGTACTGCTTGGCAATAATGCTCTATTTCATCTCAGTGGTCATACGACCTCACAAACTAGCATGTGCTGTTCTGCTTAAAATCCCAAGGTATTCTGTGGTGTGCCATCACACAATGTTTAAGGTTAGGGTGTGTTGTTATGAATGCAACTGGGATTATTGGGACCATTTCCTCTAAGACCACAAATTCAGTGAATGTAAAACACGTCCTGATACAGTTTTTTAACACCTGTCTCATCATGCAAGAATATATCACTTTCTCACCAACACAATGCAGCAAATAATGCCCAGCACATTCTTGAAATATGGTGAGTAAAATCCTAATATTAATTGCAGAACATTAACCTCACTCGTGACAAACTGTAGCAGTGATGGCTGCCCTGACTGTACCCACACGAAATGGTCGATGTGTACAGTGATGTGTTCAGGTGATTTAATGTATCATTTAAAAAATCACCTTCCATTAATTACAGTTATTTACACTACATATCTCTTCAATCAAGACACCAATAAGTATATTCAATTTGAAGGAAACATGTATTGATGTTAATAACTTTTCTGAGCAGTGTATCTAGGTTCCATGGCAAAATGAAGGTGAAAAATACACTTTACATGGACACCCATTCTTGCTCGTAGACAAGTGGGTAGGAGGGTAACACTCATCAGCTATACCAGTTTGAGTTGCACTGCTGACGAAAGTTCCCTCCTTTGCATATGTTCCCTCAGCACAAACATTCACTTCAACTGTGCACTTATGTATTTCAGTTACACATTTCTGAAGTTATTTGTGCTACACTGGCAAGGCCAGAACTTTCAAGCAAGTGCGTATTTCTGCTGATCTTTTGTGATCTGTTAGTCATTGTAAATATTGTTTTGGACTTCATTTCAAACATGACTATAAACAAATAATTTCATCTACAGAAAAAACATACTTAAGAGGCACTTCAGGTTCTTGAACTACACAACTTAATTATTCACGATATGAATTAGGGTGACAAATGAAAGAACTGCTTTCAAAAACATGGTATCTATAACTTCAAACACAAACAGCACTCACCTTATCATGGATTCAAAAACTGACTAACACAATGCAGAGATGAAGCAACTTCAATCATTTCATCTCAAGCATGTGACAAAAGTATTTAGACAGAATCTCTGTTTCTTGCAGGGAAGTCAGGCCAGGTTCCCTGCACATGTTTACCTCACTCTGGATACTTCCAGTGGGGTTTATATGAGGTGTTCATGGTTTCTAATGTGTCGTATTACCATTCATGAATCACATCAGATTCATGAAAGGAGTATTGGTCTTATCCGGATACTCCATCAGAATAGAAGAGTCTTGCGAATGGCATCACTAAGTTCTTTATATCGTATTTACTTTGAAAACCATCCAGGTGCTCGCTTATACAACAAGCATTCGAAACCCTTCACGACAAATACAACCCCACAAAAAGGATATAGGGTGCTAAGTGAAATGAAGGGAACACGCATGTTAGTTAAACATGAGCAAGCACAATTCCATGCTACAATACAGTGTGTGAAGTCACCTCAGCAGATGCTGTAGTCACTGAAGCACTGAATAGGACATGCAGGTGCTCATGTTCAGCCTCCACAGCACAGGTGGCCAGTACATTGTTGAGGTTGGTATACCAGAAAAACAGGTTATGCAATAAACCTCTGGAAGGTTTCAGTGGAATTATGAAGACCCAAAGACATGCATATAAAATTCAAATAGTCCAAAAGGTTTAATGACAACTATTTTGAGGACGTCCTCCAGGTGAACATAAATTTGATGGTGTCTTCAGCAAGTCAATGGTGGAGGAAACTGTATGATTAGAGAGATGGCGGTGAAAATCGGCAATGTGATGGATGAGGTAATGGTCCAGGAATGTGTGAATATGGTAAAACAGTCTCCATATGGTCTCCAGCCTTCCTCTTTCTTGGGGATGAGGTGAAGTGGTGAAGATTATGAGCTATCAGCACACCACCGAGCCATGGTGGAACATTTCTTAAAACTCAGCGTCCACAATCTGAAAGCACTTGAGCTCTAACCACTGCCGCATCAAGCGAATGAGGCCCTGGTGTAGTACATACGTGGTGAACAGCAGAGTGCCAAGTTTCTCAAGGAGTACCTGCCAGGAAGATGATGTCTTGAATATCCTTGAGAACGGACTGATAACATGAGAGTCACTGGCATGGACTGCGAAGTGGTAACCTTGAGTTTTGACCGATATACATTGTTCACTACAAGGCTGGTGATACTGTTGATGTGGCAATTATGTCACAGATTTATAAAAGGCTATGTGTAAGGTTCTAAAGTTAACAGGCGCCACCTAAGTTCCATGCTTCCATGTACAATAAGCAGTTAACCCGAATCTTAAAGAAGCGATGGCGCCAACAGAGATCAGCAGGAGTTGGACTTCTGGAAGACGTAAAATAAGGGCGCATTGACATGCCTGCAATGGTAAAGGTGGGCGGGAGGAGTGCAGAGAGAGCGGCAACCATTTTGAAGAATTTGTCGACACGGACGGTAAGAGGTACGTCTGCAGGTTGAGAACCACCAGCGACGTGACGGCCAGGCTCTCCTTCCGCCCCTTCAATACAGTCTCTGTCAGTGTAAAGATAACTGCCTAAATACTGGGGGCAGACAAACAGTTCCAGCATACAAAAAAAAAAAAAAAAAAA
>JGI24700J35501_10930424_pt1 | contig 13892 bp, 12 predicted proteins | sample TergutTh196P1_FD_35501 | JGI IMG/M metagenome (IMG submission 35501) | reverse complement strand
GGACTCGAATTATGATGGCAACTGTACCGCACGTCACATCCGGTTTGGGACTTAGAAAATTTCAGGCCGATGGATTTTTGTCCGATTGAGTGTACTATCTGGTTAGAGTTGTGTGTGATTCTTACACTGTGAACACCTATCAATGATGAAGAGTGCAGAAGTGACAGATGCAGTGACATGACTTTCATTTTGAAAGGACCTGTGTATATTCTTCACAAGATTAGCCTGGAGATAAGTGACACAACCCACAGTCAGTCAAAGCTGTTCTTTCCACACAAAGAAAGCACATACTTTTCATACAGTATGCCAGGGCACAACAAATTTCTCTTTGGACCAGGAGCTAGACCGCTTTTTGCCATCAGGTTATATAGGTGAACCATGTGGACTGGTCTTCACTCTCTAATCAGCATAAATGTCAAAGTTGCCAACACCTTACAGCTCTGCACACAAAATTTCCACCAGTCATTCATGCATAATGTATATGATTGCAAATAACCATACAAGAAGGATTTTGGTTTTCAGTGGTACCTGGGGTTCTGCAGTGCAGCCACTGTTCAGTGGAGACTTTCAAAGAACGAAAAACCAGCACAGACTAAAAATAACCATCAATGGACAAGATGCATCGGTTTCATCTTTCCTCCATAAACACAGTCTGGATATACTGTGGAAAATTATCTCTGTGTGCGACCTTGTGTTAGTTCCATTATTAAAAAAAATCAAAACAGATAACAGACTTACCTTACTAAAATTCCCCACCATTTCCTGTACAAGAGATCTCATAGGAGCAACATAAATTATTTTGAATTCATCTGCATTTATTGTGCCATCAGCATTGATGTGCTTCCCAATTTCTCGGAGCATGCAGAGGAGGGCAACATTTGTCTTACCAGCTCCCTACACAACATAAATAAACATAATGTATTTCTTACTGTCACAATGATCTTGAAACACTCACTCACCATTAGTAGTACCTTATATTATCATCATGGCTGGGATTAATTCAATGACAACAGATCAGAACTGATTACAAACAGCACTTTAATGTAATCATTCCTCACGTAGCTACCGTCTGTATTAACATTCTCCTGCTGACAGATATAGCAACCATCACACAGCAGAGCAAACCACGTGTGATTTCAGGCTTATGCTTGAAGTAGATAACAACTGTGTTCTTCTGGGTTATTATGCAGCAAATAGTGGTAATTTCTTACTGGATGTTTCGGGACTACTTATTGGTTCCATCGTTGATGATGGGACCAACAGGTAGTCCCAAAACATTGGTAAGCAATTACCGCTACTTGCTGCATAACCCAGAAGAATGCAGTTCTCAAAGAAAATCATGAGTTACAGACAACTCTGTTCTTCCAGGCACTGTAATATGCGTACAATGTTTTTAGTTTTGTGACAATATATGCCAGCTAGAACCATGCATCCCCCTTCCCCTTGACCCTGCTGGCCTACAAGAAATCAAAATGTATGAAACTAATAATATAAATAATTTATTTATACAGACAAGAATGATATAATAAATAGTCAAATGCTGAGAGTTTAATGTAAAGATAAACACAATGCCATGATGATAAAAGATGAACTGAAGATATTCTTAACCTTGGTTCTGGATGGAGATGTGTGGTAAGCCTCACACTGGTATCCACTCTACAGAGGTCTAAGTAGGTCTCAGACCTAGTCTTAGCATAATTTCCCAGAATTATGCTAATGGCAATCCATATGGCTTACTGCTGAACCAACAGTATCAGTGTTAAAAATTCCTTCACATGACACTAACAAAATTCATGAGGCAAGTGAATTATAGGTACATTTCTCCTACTTACAGTGGGAGCACAAAGTAGAATATTTTCATCTGAATCAAGTGCTGCTTTATACAGTCTACTCTGAATTCTATTTAATGTCTTGAAGTCTTCAAATGCTGGCTGCACATACTTTGGCAACTTTTCTATAGCATATAAACTTTCGTCAGGAGCAAACGGTTTTGCCTTCAATGCGGGGACATGAACTTCCTCATAACCTGCAAAAAAAGATTATTCTAAAATGCTGTTGCACAACACAGACACATTGGTAAACTCTGAAAATTTATTTACTCCCAAGGAATTGAATTATCATGGAAAATAAGAGGAAACTTGTAAAGTTCTTCTGTAATTACAAACACATCAAAGGATGGTAATAGAAAAACCATTACAAGAACATTAGACTCACCTTTTCTTTGCTTCCTGAATGACCCATCTGGGAGTTGGCAACGTTTATTAGCCATGAAATGTGAACCCTGAGCGAAAGTAAGGTCCTCAAGGTCCAACAGCTGTCGTGATCCTGGAACCTGGCCCCCTGTACCATCTACCCCTTCATCTGCCTGTTCCTTGCGCCGAGAAGCTCTTGCTATTCCCCCATCCTCCCCTCCACCATCATCCTCACCCTTTCCAGTATCCAGCTGCCTCAGGATACGAGCCAGGGATGAGTCTTCATTCATTTTATCTCGTATCTTCTGTCGCTCTGATTCACTTTGAGATGAGGCCAGAAGAGTGCAGTAGAGTACTATAACAAGCATATTGCATATTCTTATTTAGCACATTCAATGCACAAAACAATAATCACTGCTGTGAAAATAGCCTTCCTCATCTATTCACCACAACTTCTCACCCTTTTCAGGTCCCCTGTTATTGTAAGAATTTGGTTTATTTACTTATTACTCCACCAGTCCTAACTGTGGCTAAACTGAATTCATACATTTTTACGTAGAATGCCCACCAGTAAACATTTCCACAATCCTATGTCCTTTTCAGGGTCACATCAGTACACCCAAGCACTTCCCATTCCTCCCCCACGAGGTACACCACTCTCTCCAGCCATCCTTAACCAATATCACTACACCTACATAACTACATTTACTCCCTTGATGGCTATTCTTTTTGCAATGTTTAATCCATCAAGATGAAAAAAGCAGTACGATCCTTTGAAACATCAGGAACTGCTCACTCAAGCACCGGCACAGCATCACACACTGCTGTACAAACATAAAACCTTGCAAATAAGTTCTTGTTCCTGTGTTTTATATATATCAACTGTTGAAAATTCTTAATAGCAACAGACCACAAATTGGATAATATTTCCAAGAGCCTGCAGACTATAATATGAGAATCCCTGCCTTATCCAACAATGTACACAAGGAATGTTGGCTCTCCTAAAGCAATGAAAACATGAGTTTTTCAAAACAAACTTCTCTGCTCTGAGCCTTCCAGAATTGAGTATGGTACTTACTCATGTGTCTGTGCTTCTTCAGTAGTTTGATGAAGTCAAAACAATCATAACCAAGTAGCAACACCAGCTGGTTCTCACAATCACGATCATCTCCTGCATCTCTAAGAACTGAGAGAACCTCAGCAGCTTTTGCTTGGGATGCCATTGCATCATCATAAAACTTTGACAGCCGGCGCTGAAGCCAATATGCATCAATATCTAAAGGGTGTAATGATTTCTCCTTCTTCATTTCCTCAGCTCCTCCTAACTGTAACAGCAGGAAACATTTTTGTAATAACTGGCTACCACTTACACAGTAAAAGCCACGCAATACTGCACTTCCTGAAGCATTTTTAAACATGTATTCTATAAATATAGTTATAAAAACATTGTTACTGTTAATGTAACCACAAACATTGATATTTTATTCAGGTGTCATTGTTTCATAATCACAAATTAGTTTTGACAAATTACATGATCTTTATCTGAATTAATTATATATTAATTACCAACCTGATGCATTAATTATTATTCATAAAACTTCATGTCCCTCTACATGTTTCAAGCCTTAAAAGCTCATCTTCAGGAGGACACACTATATACATGCAGCATATGGTACTGTCACTCTGTGAGTGAGTGGTCAAGTAAATTAATGCATCAAGTTGGTAATTAATATATAATTAATTCATGATGCACAGTCAGAAAAATGTCAAGCTTTATCTGAATGTTTGTTTCACACTGTACAGCTACATAGAGAACAGAAAATGCAGCTGCTACCAGTTTAAATAGATTTAAATTCACTTACCTGCTAGTATTAGAACATTATGTGATAAAATGAATACAAAACAGTATTCTTGTTTTTTGCAGTTTTAAGCTTGGAAAATTCCAATCAACCATGGTGTAAAGCCACCTAATGTAACTGGGTCTTAGTTATTCAATACGCTTTCCAAATGCTGTCCTTGGTTCTCGCATGTTTATACATCATGAAGTTTTGCTGATATCAAGAATATTGTCTTTGTAGTTTAAAAATTTGATTAACAGTGGTTCATTGTTTTGTTTAGGTACTTGGCTCATGTGGCAGATTAATTAGTTTCTCACATATGACATATCCACATCCCACAATAATGAAAGTTCTCAACAACATAAGGGGTACGCGGTGGTGCAGTTGGTTGAGGCATGGCGCTAAAAGCTGGAAGGTCACGGGTTCAATTCCTGATACATGTCACTGGAATTTTTCATTGATATGATCCTTCCGGCTGCACTATGGCCCTGGGGTTGACTCAGCCTCTAACAGAAATGAATACCAGGAATATTTCCTGGGGGTAAAGGCGGCCGGTGCATAGGGCTGACAATCTTACCACCTTCATGTGCTGATTGTCTTGAAATCTGGGAGCCTCAGCCTCATGAAACCCTAAGGGCCTGTCCAGGCCTGTAATGGGATTCCTGCTGTCAACAACACATGTTATTTCTTTGTAAGAGTACAGCACTCATTTTATGTAATATTTTGATATACCTGCCCTCCCATTTATCACAAAATGTACATATTAAATAAATGATCACTAAGGAGAAAATTCATATATGGTGAGAAAGCTGAGCAAAGATGTGAAAAACAGAGTATGGGAACAATTTGCCCATTTCAAGAAAGGCAATTAGAAAAGGAGGAAAGGGTAAAGAAGGCTTAAAATGACCAACCATGACAGAAATGTTAGTAAACCATGATGAAGTTCTTCCAGTATTCTGTATGAGTCTTCAAACATGATGTTGGTTGACAGTCAAGTTATTTTGAAAAACTATTTCCAATTTTACAAAATAACTGGGATGATCAAACTGTCATTCTCTGAACATTTTACTGAGCTCCCTGGCCTGTGAAATGGGAATGACATGTATTTATACACAGAAGGAATCACTGTGAACAATTTTAAACATACTAAGATAAAGATTCTTTTATACTGTTAAATATTTCAAAGGACAAGAGCAGATATTACATCAATATGGACATAATCAGACTCTTCTGCCCATTCATAAAACTAATTCAGGGACCTAGTGGTCTTCAGGTGTGACAATGGAGTATTATTGAAGGTTTGATTCCCAGCTACACCTCTGTGAATCTGAAGATCCCCTGCACCAAATAACATTATCATAATCATCCTACCATTTGGGGTATTATAATCTGCTGTATGGGTGCACTGGTCCGAGACAAAGGACACTGTCAATGAAATGGATTTCAGTGTATCACAAACACAGCACAAGTCACAACAAAACATTGAAATAACATCAAACTGATGTAATTTACATTCAGTTTTATCAAAAATTTTATTCTCCAATGCTAGACATACTGTGAAGAGAACAGGATACTTCTTCTAATATTTTGAAGACCAGTCCAAAAAGGTTCATGGGCTGGCAGCAGTACGAGGCCCACAGTTTCAGAAACATTGATAGACAACCTTACATCACTTACAGAAAGAACACACATTATTCTATGGCATAAACATTCTTATTAGAACTCCACTCACATTCTCTGCATGAATTGCCCCATCTAATTTTGCTTCTTCTCCTTCCTCTTCATCTTCCTCTTCTCTCACTTCTCCATAAATGTCCTCATCATCTTCTTCTTCAGATTCTTCGAACTGCACATTGATTCCATACGTTTCATCTATGTTCTCATCTAAAGGGGGGGAAAACAGCATGCACAATAAATTGAAAGAAAAACTAAAAGGTGTATTCCAGTTCTGATTATATATGCAGAGTAATTTAAAACAAATTACAGCTGGGATGCACAGTCATGAGCACCAGGACATACAGGCAACTAAATTTTGTACAGTGGCACCTAAAATTCAAAGGTCCACAGTATGGAAGTTGCCTTACTTCACTATTCTTTTGCCTAAAATTTTGAGGTTGATCCTAATTTTTTGTACAATTTGTGTGTCCCTGCATTACAGATACCTACTATACATACTGAATAATTTGCTCTTGCGTTTCATTAACATATAGCACATCATAAAATGCCCCTGAATTCTCCAGATTGTAATAAAATACACTGATATTCTACAATATGTGCCACCTCCTTTGCATAATGAGTTGCTCATTTTAGAAAAGTTGCATAAAGCTCACCTTAAATTCAATGTACGGCTGTACCAGACCAATATGGACCAAACTTAAGATTACAAATACTAGTCAGAAGCATTACTGCTTGAATCAAATTGCTTCATAAATGAGTTACGTATTCCACTGCAAGATTACGTTGGTCTACTGTAGAGGTACAACTCATAATGTGATAATTTAACAGGCTGCTACTACTTAACACGTGTACATGGTTTAACTTGCCCTAAACTAAATCTGTAAAACAGTTTGGATTAATGCTTTACATATTCTGTCAGGAAATGTAAAGAATGAAAAATACTAACCAGTTGTAGCAACTTTTTCTTCTGTGCCAAAGTCAGTAATTTTCTTTCCAAGATTTACAAGAAGAGCAAATCTCTCTTCGGCCAAGTTTCCAAGCAATGATTCTGTTTCCCGTTTTTTCTCTCTTTCCTTCAAGCGATCATTCTTCAGCACTGCTAAAACTTCATCTGCAGCTCCACACAAAATATCACGAGGCTACAGAACGAAATAAAGTATAATAGCGAAACCTTATAAAACTACTTTGTGCACATGGTCAAACATTAAAGTCCTGGGACTGACACTGTCATGCAAGTATTGTGCAATATAAAATACGGATGTAGCCAATATTTGTTAGTCATGTTATGACTGCTGGTGATTAATGAAAACAGAGTTTAAGCTCAATCAGATGACCTGTAGCAGTCCCTTGCATAAGATGCTGTTTCTTTTGTTACCATGCAGCAGTGCAAATTAACGTCATGTTTTGTTGCAAACCTGGGAGAACAGCTACAGAAACATATGAAAGGCGAGAAAATATATACAAGAAAACAGCTCTATCCTGTATGCATGTCTTTGAATGGTTCTAGAGATTAAGAGACAGATGTAGGGATCTTGAAGATGGTCCAAAGAGTGGAGATCTGCCAACCACTTGAAATTATGAAACAGTTGCTAAAGTTTGTGAATTTGTGTCCATAGACTATTGGATGAACCTAAAATTGACAGAGGATCAACTGCACACTAACTTGGAGAAAATTTGCCGGATTCTTCATGCATACTTTGGAAAGAAGGAAATACACTCTAAACTGAACTGAACTGAACTTTACTCAACTTGGACAGATACAGCCCACTACATCTTACAATCACACCACATTTACAAACACAAATGCAGGAACAGGCAGACCAATATGAGGATACAAAAGACAAATGGATAGATTACACAGAGATATACATTTTTACTTCACAGTAAAAATACTTTCATATCACACAATTAATTTATTAAAAGTAACATGCCTCACTAAAAGAACTTTTAAGCCAACAAAGTCCACAAACATACTGGAACAAAGATTACAATACCCTACATTCACCAATATTTTAGAAGTGAATGATGAACAATTAAAGAAAAGACAAAACGAAAACCACATGCTAAAATGAGATTTAAGAAACAAATGGCAAAATACACTGGGATTGGATATAAAAGAACTAAAGACACGCTCAAAGATTTAAACTCAGAATTTATATTTGATAAAATTATTAACATGAAATAAACTGCACTAAAAATGCTGATAGAACATAAATCAAGAACTTCCAGTACTAAAATATCATAACCCACATAAATCAAAAACTGTGGATGTTCAGCAAACTAGTAGAAGATTTCTGAGCACACTGCTAGACACACAAGTTCCGATCAGGTCAACAGCACCTAGTCCCATGACTGCTAGACAATGATGACACTAAAGATTTTCAAAAACAGGGTAACACAAGTGCCAAGAATATTCTCTGACTACAATGTGAACATGGGACATTGGTGATTTCTTGGACCCATTAAAAAGCACCTGTCTGGCCAAAGATATGCAGCAGACTCCTACATGAAGGATCATGTCATCTCCTGGCTACAGATGTTAAATGCCTATTCTTCTGTGCTGGGATACAAGCTTTGGTGGATAAATGCTTAAATGACAATAGTGACTGCATGGTCTGATGTGTGTGTGTGTGCGCGCGCGCGCGCATGTGTCCATCACACCGGCTACCCAATGCCATGTATAAGCTGAAGACAGAATAAAGTTCTCAGCATCAGAGTGTTTGCTACATTACTTTTTAAAATTCCCTTGCATATATACTTCTTTAGACAGACAGATTATTGGATAGACGGACAGACATGTTTAGAAAGAATGATAAATGGACAAATGTGCATTTTGCAAACATGCCAACAATAACACAACCCTTAACAGTTCAATGCGATGGTACTATAATCAGTTTGTTTACTACCTTACAGTTTTTAAAGCAAACCACATTTTTACAAGCATACCTGATCACCCAAAGCCTCTTGAATAAAACTAAGGAGAACTTCGTATGTCTGACGGGTCTCTTGGGTCTTGGGACGATACAAAATTCCCACCATCTCATCCACTCCCTCAGATAACAATGTGGCGCCTTTCATCCTAGTGAAATCATACTGTGCTTCATCTCGTTTCTGACGTCTGAAACAAACAACATCCATACTGCAAGGTCCCTCTCCCTCACTGTATCTTCAGTCTTAGCTGTCTCAAACCTTGAGTGACACCATGGGAGCAGCCCCATTTCATTTCCCACTACACTTTTTAATACTGTAAGAAGTTTTCAGATTGCACGTATGAGGTAGGGGTGAGGTGCACACAGGATTTTGGTGGGGAGACCTGAAGGACACAGACCACTCTTGACTAGCTGGGGACCTGCTAGCTTCTCAAGGACTCTACTCCAAGGAATTAGTTAGTTCTGAAGTTTCAGAATAGTTTAATATTTGCTTTATCACTACAACCTACATCACTGTTAATCACTGTTAAGGATACAAAATCCAGTCTTCACAGAATAATTATTATCTTCCTCCCAGCCATTGTTTATTTAATTCATACTCCAAATAGACTAATTTTCAGACGTGCGTGTGTTAGATTACTTTGTTCGGATATAGCGAATACTCAATAACACACTTACTTCGCTTTTCTTTCTGCAGCCTTCACTGGACGTGTTCTTTGATGCCTATCACCCATCCGAGTACCGTCCAGCTTTCCCACAAGCGACATAACCTCGCCTGTTGCCTCATCTCGACTACGTCTCTCAATAAGACGAACATCTGCTTGAAGTACAAGATTGGAATTCTGAAAAGACAGGAAAACATACGATATTTTTCAGACCTCTCTAACGCACTTTACTCACACTCACGTACCCGGAATATCATACACAATTCCACACACAAACTTCTAAAACGACAGCACAACGTAACCGATATTCACTTACCTATACAAGATTATGAAACATACAACACCAATTTCGTCAAATGTACTATAACTTACAATTTTCCAACCACTACTACATAAGCATTATAAAAATACTACCAAGTTTTTAAAAAAACTTACCGCTTTATACTCATACTGAAGCTGCCTTGCAGCAGCATCCGCCATCTTTCGCGTTCTAGTTGGTCATTCTCGCCAACATCACGCACATAAATTTCATAGCACAAGCAGTGGTACCTCGAGGTTAACTTCCCTGTTCCAAATCTGGGGTGTCTAGTATTAATGTCGATGATTATGAAGAGTGCAGTCTGTTGAGAACACGACACCGCCTTGGTTAAAATTTACCAACGTTTCCGAGTAACCTTCCGCCTTTATATTCAGGACGCAACATTAACTTTAATGACAACGACAAAAAAAGTAAACTAGACAACTTGCTACTTTCATACAACCTTTATGGTACTGTAAACTTTCCAACTAGAATACATAATAACTCTATTACAGCAATAGATAATATATTTATTTATAAAGTAAAATACGAAAATTATTCTATACATCCACTAGTTAACGGGCTATCTGATCACGATGCCCAAATTATAAAAATTAATAATATTACTGTGGATAAACATATTAAGAAAATTCAAAGCATAAGAAAATTTTAAAAAATTCTCTATATCTCAATTTGCAGTTAATCTCAGATATGAAAACTGGGACAACGCTTTTATAGAGGAGGATGTTAATACAGTTTTTAACATGATCTTCATAGTCACACCATGCATCAATGGTGTCAAACACTTTAATATCCAACTAATGCACGCAATGTGAAAACGTAGAGTTACTAACACATTATAATTATGACGGCTGCTCCAACATGTTTCGGTTTACAAGGAAACCATCATCAGGGAGCCACAACCAGTACTTACCTAAAAATACAGGCTTGGTTCAATGTAGAACAATGTAGTAACATTAAAAATTGAATCAAGCCTGTATTTTTAGCTAAGTACTGGTTGTGGCTCCCTGAAGATGGTTTCCTTGTAAACCGTCATATTTTTAATATGTTTCAATAATTCTACGTTTTTACGTTGTGTGCGTTAGTTGGATAATAAAGTGTTTGACAGTTTTTAACAACTTTCTGAACACATACTTGAGAATTTTTAACTCCAGCTTCCCTTTACAGAAAGTATACAGTACACATAATAACAAACCCTGGATTACAACAGGAATAACAACCTCGTGCCAGCACAAAAGAGAACTTTATTTGATTAATAGAGACAGTAATAATTCTAAATTAAAGGTACACTACAAATTTTACTGCTTAATTTTGTCTAAAGTAATTAAAGCTGCAAAACAACTTGATTACAACAATAAGATTTCTAAGTCCAACAATAAAATAAAAACTACTTGGGATATTATAAAAATGGAAACATGCAAAAACCATACAAATAAAGGTACTCAACTCATAAATGTAGATGGAAACTTAATTACTAATCAACAATCAATTGCAAACTCTTTAAATAACTAGTTCTTAACAGTAGCTAACAAAATAACTAGTAACATTAAAAATGATAAAACTTCATTAAATCGTAACAATCCCATTCATTGTCTTCATAAAAACTTTAAGCTCCCCAGTTCAAACATAAAATTAAAATATACAACACCCAAAGAAATAGAAAAAATTATCAAATCGCTAAAAACCAAAAACTCTCATGGATATGATGGGATTCCTATGAAATTTCTAAAAGTAAGAACACCTTTCATCACATCTCCTCTAACATACACATGTAACAAATCACTTTCATCAGGTATTTTTCCCTCCCGATTAAAATTTTCTGAAATAAAGCCCTTACATAAAAAGGGAGACAGAATGGACATAATCAATTTTAGAACTATTCTTTACTTACACCCTTTTCAAAGATTCTGGAAAAAGTTATATATACAAGATTGTACCAACACATCAACCAAAGTAATATATTAGGAACCAAACAATATGGCTTCAGAAATAATTCCTCAACTGAAAAAGCCTCCATCAAACTAATAAATGAAATATTACTAGCACTTAATAATAAATTAACAGTTGGTGGAATATTTTGTGACTTAGAAAAAGCATTTGACAATGTAAATCACGATATACTTTTGTCTAAATATGAATTTTGTGGATTCAGGGGCAAAACCAACGCACTGCTACAATCATACCTCAGTGATAGATATCAGAGGGTATTAATAAATAACAGCTCTTCTAATACTACTACCTTTTTCAGAATAGGGCAAAATAAAACACTGTGTTCCTCCAGGTTCAATACTTGGTCCTTTGTTCTTCTTAATCTATATAAATGATCTTCTGAATATAACAGCAGACCCATCGAAACCGATTCTATTTGCAGATGACACAAGCATAATAATTACAAATCTTAGTTCCTCAAAATTTAAAGGGGATATTAACAATATAATTGATAATAAAGATGACCGGTTCAGAGGTAAGTCATTATCATTAAATTCTGATAAAACATACTTTTAACAATTTAGCACTAAAATAGTTATGAAATTACTGTAATATAAAAATAAGTCGTGACAATAAACTCATTAAAGAGACTAAAAATACTATATTTCTTGGATTAGATATAGATAATTCTTTGTCATGGAAGAACCATATTGATCAAATGTTGATTAACCAAGCAGAGCATGCTATGCCATTAGGTATGTCAAACATTTTATGTTCCAAGATACTATAAGGACAATTTACTTTTCATATTCTCATTCCATCCTTTCGTATGGCATAATTTTCTGGGGTAATTCTGCATACAGCTTTAATATTCTTAAAATTCAAAAAAGGATAATTAGAATAATTATGAATGCCAGAAATAAAGATCCTTCTCATCAATTATTCAAGAATCTAAAAATTCTACCTTTAAAATCGCAATATATTTTTCCCTCTTATTGTTTGTTGCCAAAAATAGAGATTTATATGAATCAAATTCAGAAATTCATAATGTTAACACTAGATTTAGTTCTGATTTACATACTCCAACTGATGTCTGTTGCCAAAACTTGTAACACTTAGTGAAAGCTGTAGTAATCATATTTAAGCTAGTTACATTATTTCGATGGGTAAATCTTACTTCATTTTCGAAGTATCACGGCCACAATCCAAATTTTCTGCACTGTAATGTTAATTGTGAATTTGAAGATACCCAGAATAATTGACTGTGACTGAAGACTTCGTTTGTGGATAGGGAGACAGGACTTGCAAATAAATTTATCAAAAATGAAAATTATAGTAGCCCTATTAGGACAAAAAGGAACTCTACAGATCAAATACAGAATTCACTACATAAACAGTCAGGGTGGTCAAATAGCCTGCTACGAATATATCACAACTAAGACCAGTGGATGTCTGTCTAAAGAAACATGCGGGAAAATCAAAGAAGTAAGTGAAAGAGAAAATGTTGGCCGCTATACAAAAGTTTTCAGCCTGAAATAACTCAATCATGGAAAGGAATGTCGCATTATTCAGACGCTGTTTGATTTGTCATACATCGTAAATTGCAACTGAAATTTTGAAACTACTATAAAAAGTCATCTACATCGAAGTCAGTTGATTGCATGTTTTATAAGAAACATTCTTCCGATGTAGATCTACAGAATCATTACCACCCAGTAACAAAGTTTTAGGGATGTGGCAGTAGACTCTAAAATTATACATAAACACTCTTCTGGTACCGAGCTACAATATTACAATCCTGAATGACTAGATATAGCGAAGGTATTATGAAATTTCAGACGATTGCAATGGAAGTCAGTGCTGATACAATTTACTCAAGACCATGGGTTTGTAAATACCAGGCGCCAGGTCGCTGTGGCGACTGCGTCTTTTACCTTGGTGCCCAACATCTGTATATCCTCAGTATGGAACTTGCTTCATTTCACCGTCCTTGCGCCTTGAATTTTGAAGCTGCTCCCAAGTTCTTGGAAAATTTGTGCACCCTTGCTCAAGACTCAATTATATTTTTGTCTTACTTGTTACTGGTTTAAATTCTACAGAGGTAATGCAAAATTTTATAGGGTTGAAAAGTAGGAGTAAGTATGTGGTCCTTTTAGACGAAATATCTCTTACGTTCAATTAGTGAAGTATATGTAGCAGCAAACGCCATATCTCCCGTGACAGAAAATTTATCAGAATGTAGATATTAACCTTTTAGCACCGGAATTTGGTATTTAAATTTTAGCACACCCTGTATGTAAAATGCGAATAATACAGGAACCAAAAAAGGTAGCGTTATGAAA
>JGI24700J35501_10930426_pt1 | contig 13913 bp, 13 predicted proteins | sample TergutTh196P1_FD_35501 | JGI IMG/M metagenome (IMG submission 35501) | reverse complement strand
CCCCCCCCCATGTGAATTAGGCAAAAGCCTGTCTAGCAAGATAAAACCGCCAAAAACTTTTTCCGGGGAAAAATTCGCAAAATGGCTCTTATGGGCTGTTAATATAAAACAACACCATGCGCATCTATGCGCATGGTCTCTTTGCCCGTGCAAGGAAAAGGAAGGAAAAAAATGAAAAAGATGAGAAACATCGGCCTTTTGGCCGCGCTTGCGATAACCGCCGGGCTGTCGGCTCTGGCCTGTAGCTGGTATACCGCCGAGCCGCCCCCTGCAATGGCTCCAAGGCGTTGTTACCATTCAATGGGGGGCGTTTAATGGCAACAACCTGGGCGAAGTTACCATACCCGACAGCGTCAATAACATTAGTGACAACGTGTTTTTAAACAACCCAAATCTCAGCGTTATCTTTTTGGGAAGGCCAACAGGAACGGTTCAGCCTACTGCATTCAACCCCGGCGGGCAAGACCTTGTTGACATTCTCAACGATCCAACTTCGGAGAGGCCAGTTCTTTTTTTCCGCGATCCCAACAACATCAACGCCTGGGATTACGAGGTGCTGCCCTGATTTCCAGCGACAAGCCCTGCCCGCCCGGGCGGGGCTTTTTTTTTGCGATTTTTTTCCCACGGACTAAAGCGTGCCGCATCTGCCTGCCATATATAGCTGTACAGCAAGGCAATTCTTGCTGTACAATAAATTTACTACGGGAGTGTGTATTATGTCAAACACTGCAATTCAAAACGAACCCCCGGCCACCCCGGCCGAAATCTGGGCAATCCTACGGGAAACCGCCAGGCGCACGGAAGAAGTGGCCAAGCTTCATGAAGAGGCCGCCTAAGAAAGCAAACAGCGGGAAAAGGCTTTTGACTTGAAAATGGACAAGCTGCGCGAGCGCATACGCGAAATGGGGCAAAACATAGGCGGCCTTAACAACAGCTTCGGCAGCGTGGTGGAACATCTCGTAATGCCCGGCATCTTCGAAAAATTCAAGGAGCTGGGCTTCGATCTGTACGACTACGACCAGAACCAAAACCCCAAGGACAAGGATGGCCGGATTCTGGCCGAGGTTGACGCGCTATTGTCCGGCGAGGAAGTTGCCGTGGTGGTAAGCATAAAAGCGAAAGCCACGGAAAAAGATATAGAGTAGCACCAACAGCAAATGACCCTTCTAAGCGAGCACGGCAGGAGCGACGGCGACAAGCGGCGCTACTACGGAGCCGTCGCCAGCGCGGTAATGAGCAAGTCCCTGCGCTCGCAAATTTTGAAGGCCGGCTTTTACCCGGTGGAGCAAAGCGGGGACACAATGCGAATAAACGTGCCCAAAAGATTCACCCCCCGCCAGTGGTAACCTCGGAAAAGCCCCTTATCACAACCCGTGGATACCGCGCCCGGCAGCACGCGCTTCGGACTCGAAACCAAGGAAAAGCGCGCGGTGCATATTCGCCAGAGCAGGCCCCGTAACACGGGCGTAGCCGGCCAGAACAAGACGCGCGCCAGCATTCGCCCGGCGGATAACCGCCGGGTCATTCGAGGGAGCGGACAGCCAGACATGGCGGCGCAGACGGTCGAAAGAATAGTTGCCGCCGTCATAGGCATCCCCCGGAACGCGGACAAGGAAAACGTAGGAGCCAACGGGGATAAGACCACGCAGAAAATCGGCCGCCTCGAGACCAAGCGGGTCGAAATTGCCGCCCGTCGCCTCGGGAGCATCAACACCAATCAAACGGACACTTCGCGTTTGCCCGTCAAGAAGAACCTGAATCGTGTCGCCGTCGATAACCCATGTTACCCTAGCCCTCTCGATATGAGCGGCCGCAACCGGCGGATAAGCCGCCCCCTCCCCGTCATCATCCAAAGAAACATTGCAAGCATACAATGCAAAACCCGCCGCCACCACAAAAGCGGCAAAGACAGGCGATCTCCCAAAACTCATCTTGCTCATAACCCAGCATTGTATCAGAAAGAAGCGGGGAAAACTAGCCCCGCCCACGATTGCAAACCTCAAACTTTTCACTTATAATGGAAGAAGGAGAAAAAATGACCGCACTAGCCAGTTTTAATGTTCGCAGTTCAAAACAAAGCGAATGGATCGATATTTCAAGCGAAGTTCACAAAGCAGTCGCCGAATCGGGCGTAAAAGAAGGCATCGCCGTCGTCTTTGTGCCGCACACCACAGCCTCGGTAACGGTAAACGAAAACGCCGACCCCGACGTCCCCGGCGACCTGCGCCTCGCGCTGGACTTAATCTCCCCCGACAGAGGGGAATTCCGCCACGGCGAAGGCAACTCGGCGGCTCATGTCAAAACAAGCCTGATCAGCCCCTCCCTCACACTCATCGTCGCCGGGGGCAAACTGCTCTTGGGAACATGGCAAGGCATTTTGTTCACCGAACACGACGGGCCGCGTACAAGAAAAGTCCATGTACGAACAATGGGTGAGTAAGCGGCCGGGAACCTAAAATCAGAGATAGGAGAAATTATGGACAGCAAAGAAACGCGCTCGATGCAAGGCTCGTTGCCAGGCTCAATGCCACGCATAATGCAACGAAGCGAAGTAAAAGAATCGGACACATGGGAACTTTCCAAACTTTTCCCCGGCGAAGAAGCCTGGGACAAAGCGTTAGGTGAATACGAAAAGATGGCGGAAAGACTGCCAACCTTTCAAGGGACACTGGGGAAGTCGGCCGAAAGCCTGGCCGATTATTTGGATTTTTCCAAAGAGTTAAATATTCTGGGGGAACGCCTTGGCTATTACGCGATGTTAAGAAAAAGCGAAGATGAAAGCGCGACAGCCGGGCGAACCATGCAGGGAAAATTCACAATGGCCTTTGCAAAAGCGCAGGCCGCCGGTGCATGGGAAAACCCGGAGATACTGGCCGTCGCGGAAAAAGACATGGAGCTTTTTTTACAGCACGAGCGGCTTGGCGACTATCGCATCTACTTGCAAAGAATTTTGCGCTACCGCCCCCACACGCTAAGCGAAAAAGAAGAAAAAATCATCGCATTGCATTCCGAAGGGGCTGGCGCTTTAAGCAATGTTTTTTCCGCGCTTACCAACGTGGATTTTGATTTTGGTTTTATCGATACGCCGGAAGGCAAAAAGCCGCTTTCCCAATCAACCTTTTCCGTATTCATGGAAAACCCGGATAGGGCGTTACGCCAAAACGCCTACGAAACATTTTACGGCTTTTTCGATTCGCACAAAAACACACTGGCAAGCCTTTATTCCGGATCGGTAAAACAGGATGTTATACAAGCCCGCGTTAGGGGATACAGCTCTGCACGGGCGGCCGCGCTTTTCCCGGACAATGTAAACGAGGCAGTTTATGACAATCTGATTACCGCTGTAACTAACAATCTTGAGTCGCTCCACCGGTACTACAAATTGCGCAAACAGGCGTTAAAACTGGACGAGTTGCGCCACTACGATGTTTACACACCGCTGGTTCCAACCGCGAAAAAAACAACAAGCTGGGACGAAGCTGTCGAGCTTGTCTGCGATGCCATGCTGCCGTTAGGTGAAGAATATGTTTCCGTTTTGCGCGGCGGGCTTGCAGGCCGGTGGGCAGACCGTTACGAGAACAAGGGCAAACGCTCAGGCGCTTTTTCCGCCGGCAGCTTTACCGGCGAGCCGTATATCCTTATGAACTACAAACAAGACAGTATACGCGATATGTTCACGCTTGCCCACGAAGGCGGGCATTCCATGCACTCATGGTATTCGGTTCGTTCCAATCCGTTTATGCACTACCAGTACAGCATTTTCGAGGCCGAAGTTGCAAGCACCTTCAACGAAGAATTGCTCTTCCGGCATCTTAAACAGCAAACAAGTTCCGCCGAAATCAAGCTCTATCTTGTGAACAAACGCGCCGACGATCTTCTTGCCACATTGTACCGGCAAACAATGTTCGCCGAGCTTGAAATGATAAGCCACAAACAGGAAGAAGCCGGCAAGCCTCTTACCACAGAACTTTTGCGCGAAACCTACCGCGAGCTTTTGCAAAAATACTTTGGCGCAGAAATGGTTCTGCAAGAAGCAAGCGATTTGGAAGTGTTTCGCATACCGCATTTTTACAGGGCTTTTTATGTGTACAAGTATGCCACCGGTATTTCTGCCGCGCTGGCCTTGGCAGAGCGGGTGCTTACCGGCGGGCAAAAAGAGCGCGATGACTATTTCGCTTTTCTAAAATCTGGCGGCAGCCGTTTCCCAATCGACTCGCTTAAAGTTGCCGGCGTGGACATGAGCAGTCCGGAGCCGGTGAATGCCGCCTGCGCCGCCTTTGGTCGACTTGTTGACGAACTTGAAACATTGCTGGGAGCCTGCTAGCTTTTTTGAAAATGAAAGAACCCAGTATCCTTAGAGAGTTCACAAGATACACATCTCTGAATGTTATCGCAATGATAAGCGTGTCGTGTTATATTTTGGCCGACACGTTTTTTATTGCAATGGCTCTTGGGACAGACGGTTTGGCCGCCTTGAATTTTGCGATTCCAATTTTTAGCTTTATAATTGGCGGCGGTTTAATGCTCGGCATAGGCGGAGCAACAAGGTACTCCATTTTAAAAGGCCAAAACGATGCAGACAAGGCAAACCGCGCTTATACAAATACAATTTTTCTTATGGCGGGCTTTTCCGCCTTTTTCTTTGCGGCAGGGCTTTTTTTCCCCAATGCCATTACGCGAATACTTGGAACCGACGAAACTGTTTTTGAAATGACAAAAATATATTTGCAACTGCTACTTTTGTTTGCGCCGGTGTTTATAGCCCAGCAGGTGTTTTTGTGTTTTATACGAAACGACGGCTCCCCTCAGCTTGCCATGATTTCAACCGTAGCCGGCAGTTTTTTGAACATCCTGCTGGACTATCTCTTAATAATTATGCTCGATATGGGAATGTTCGGGGCGGCCCTGGCAACGGGTTTTTCTCAAATTGGCAGCCTGCTGATTCTGGCTACGTTTTTTCTACAGAAAAAAAACAGCTTTCGCTTTGCACGGCCTGCGCTCTCGCGCCCTCTAACAGCGGACATTTTGAAAACCGGCGCCCCGTCGCTTATTGCAGAGTTGTCCATAGGCATTGTCATTATTGTCTTCAATATAATAATACTGAGCTTGCAGGGTAGCGTCGGTGTTGCGGCCTATGCGATTATAGCCAATATTTTGGTTGTTGTAATTGCGATATATACAGGCTTGGCTCAGGGGATACAGCCCCTTTTGAGCAAAAATTACGGTAGCGGTAACATCGAAAATGTCAAAAAAGTTTTGCGTTATGCGCTAATAGCAGTGGCCGGCATATCGGGGGCGGTTTATTTGTTCATATTTTTTGGAGCGACGCAGATTGTCAATATTTTTAACAGCGAACAAAACGCCGTTTTACAAAGCCTTGCAGAAAACGGCTTGCGCTTGTATTTTACCGCCTGCATATTTGCCGGCTTTAATATCATTATGCCCATTTATTTTACATCCACCGAGCGCACGCGGCCTGCCCACATCATTTCGATTCTGCGCGGGTTTATCCTGCTTGTTCCCATGGTCTTTTTGCTGTCCGCGCTTGCCGGCATTACCGGGACCTGGCTGGCCTTCCCCGCAACGGAGCTGGCTGTAAGCCTTGTATGCATCGCTTTTTTTCTTTATGGAAAGGCTGATTAACTCGAAGCTAATCAGCCTTTCCAGCGGACTTAAGTCCGCATCCTCGATGGGATTTAATGATCGTTTCTTTACAAAAAGGAGCTGCCAAACGCCAAAAGTTGCCGATAAGATAGAAAAGGAATACCTGATTTGCAACCCAGAGAAATTTTTACAGGCTTAAACATCAACAACATCGCGGAAAGGCTGCAGCAGCTTTTGGGCAGGGTTTCCCGTCTAAAAGCGCCCAGCCCGGCAGATATTAAGCACAAATTCATACAGGACAGGGCTTTTCGGTTACGCTCGATCGCAATAGCCGGGGCGGCGGTTTTGGGGCTGTGCGGCCTTTTGGCAGGAATTTCCATTCTTAACGCCCTTTTTGGAGCCAATGTTTTTTTGCCGGGCATCGGGGGCTTTTTGGCGCGATCTTACGGGATACTCGCGCTGGCCGTGCCGGCGATTTTTCTTTACGCCGCTTTTATTCTGGCCGATCCCCGCTGGCGGCCAGACCGTATTTTTTTACTCAGCCTGAGCGTTTGCCCCTTTTTCACCCTTGCCCTTGGCTACTCGTTTATCCGCGACTTTGAGTTTCGTTCTACCCAGTTCGCTTTTCTGGATTTTGCGGGCGTTACAGGTTTTGGCTTTACAATTGTTACAATGACTTTAATTCAGGTGTTGGTAATCAAGACAATGCGAAGAATGTTTTTCCCAAATGCCGAAAGTGCCGGCAAAGAGCAGGGCATTTTTCGCAGACGAAAATTTTTGCTCCCTGCCATGCAGGAAACACAAAGCGAGTTTCAAAATGCAAGTTTTACATCGAAATTTGCAAATTCTGCAAATTCAAAAGACAAAAATGCGAAACCCTTTTCTTTGTTCTTTCCGCTGATTGCCGGGCAAAATGGCGAGCAGGCTTTGCCTAAGATTTCAGCTAAAATTGCAGCAGAAGCTGTAGCTTCAGTAGAAGCTGAAGTTACCGCAAAAGCTGAAGCAGAAGCGGAAGCGCTTTATAAGCCCAGCCTGTATCAAAAGTTCTACCCGGCCGCCAAGTCTTTGTTTATTCAAGACAATACTCTTGCAAAGCAAAATTTTAAGAGCATTGCCTTTTCGGACAGCTTGAAGTTGTCTGTAAAGCCAAGTTTCGGCCATTTGATAACAAAAGAAACGGCTTCTTTTTTGACAGACGAAAATGTAAGGCTTGCAGAAAAAGCCTTGCCGGACGAAATCGCCCTTGCAGACGAGGCTGTTCCGGATGAAATCGAGCTTGCCGAAGATTTTGATACTGATGAAAGAAGCGAGTTTGCCGAAGAGTTTGATGCTGATGAAATCGAACTTGCGGAAGACGACGACGGCGGCTCTGGCGAGCAGGACGAGCAGGATGAGTGGGACAGTAGCGTGGAACGCGCCATAGAAGAGGCGCAGGCGGCGGCGGTTGCGGCGGCGACTGCCGCGGCAACTGCCGTGGCGGAAAACCACAGCGAGCAAATTCGTAAAAATACTGCGAATCCTTTTAGTGCCTCCCCAAAAAAATACAGCGTTCCGCTGGACATTTTGAACGAATACCAAGACGGGGAATATTGGATAATAGATCAGGCGACAAGGGACGCGGCCGTGGCATTAAAGGAAACCTTGCAGGAGTTCAAAATACAGGCCGAAGTTACCGGCATCCGCAAAGGGCCTGTAATTACAATGTTCGAAATTCTTCCCGCCCCCGGTGTAAAGCTGTCAAAAATTGTCGGCTTGCAGGATAACATTGCACTGCGTCTTGCGGCGGCCTCCGTAAGGATTGTCGCTCCAATTCCTGGCAAGCACGCGGTGGGTATAGAAATCCCCAATCCAAAACGCAACATTGTTTCCTTTAGGGAAATTATCGAAGGGGAACTTGCGCGTGGTGGCAAGCGGCCGGAAATCCCTGTCGTTATGGGCAAAGACATTTCCGGCGAAGCGCAAACAATCGATCTTGTGCAAACTCCCCACTTGTTAATCGCCGGCTCTACCGGTTCGGGAAAATCCGTTTGTGTAAACTCGATGATACTTTCTATCCTGTATCAATTGCACCCGGCGGAGTGCAAGCTCATTCTTATCGATCCAAAAATTGTCGAGCTAAAACTTTACAATGGCATTCCTCATCTTTTAACGCCGGTTATTACCGAACCCAAGCGGGCTTTTCAGGCTTTGCAATACTGTATTTTTGAAATGGAAAGGCGTTATGCCTGTCTCGATTCAATGGGCGTGCGCGACATTCGCAACTACAACAAGCGCATAAAAGAAAAAAACATCGCGCAGGAAAATATGCCCTACATAGTTGTAGTAATCGATGAGTTTGCCGACCTTATGGTAACCACCGGCAAAGAACTGGAGAGCACTGTCGCCCGCCTTGCCGCGATGAGCCGTGCGGTGGGCATTCATCTTGTGCTTGCCACGCAACGGCCTTCTATCGATGTAATTACCGGGCTTATTAAAGCGAACATTCCCAGCCGTATCGCTTTTATGGTTGCAAGCAAAATGGACAGTCGTATTATTATCGACATGGTTGGCGCGGAAAAACTTCTTGGCAAGGGCGATATGCTTTATGCCGGCGTTGTCGATCCTTTCCCAATCCGTATGCAGGGCGCGTTTATTTCCGAGGAAGAGGTCGAAGCGGTGGTCGCCCATGTTAAAACCTTTGGCGAGCCGGATTACATAGACGAAGAAATTTTTTACGATGACGATGACGCAGACGCAAGCCCGCAGATTTTTTCGGAAGGCGCAGACCCCTTATACGACAAGGCGCTGGAGGTTGTTATGCAACAAGGCAAGGCAAGCGCAAGTTATATCCAGCGTCGTCTTAAAATAGGTTATAACAGGGCGGCTAGGCTGGTAGAAGAAATGGAAAACAACGGAGTTGTCGGCCCGGCGCAGGGCAACAACAGGCCTAGGGAAATTTTACGCGGGGCTGGCATCTAGGAAAGAAAGGAAGCACCGGTCAACAAGCCAACCGGCACTTCCCATGTTTTTTCAGTGGTTCACTAAGAGGCCATATTTTTTATGGACTTTGTCGGGCATTTTGCAACGCAGGCCATGCACAAAGTGCATTTTTCATAATCGATAGTGGCAATGTTGTTTTCCATTGTTATCGCGCCCGCAGTGCAGGCTTTTTTGCAAATGCTGCAAGCGATGCAGCCGGCGCGGCAGTTTTGCCTTACAATCTTGCCCGTGTCTCTGGAGTTGCACAAAACGCGGACACTGCTTTTTTCCGCCACAATTTCGATGAGTTTTTTCGGGCAGGCGGTAACACATTTGCCGCAAGCCGTGCATTTTTTGCTGTCAATTACGGCAATGCTGTTTGCCATGTGTATCGCGTCGAAGGGGCAGGCGTTTTTACAACTTGCCAGCCCAATGCAACTGTATGTGCAAGATTTATTCCCGCCGGTGGCAAGCTGGGAGGCGGCCACGCAACTTTTTGGCCCGTCGTAAATGTAGTTTCTTTTAACATTGTCTTCCACCCCGTTGCATTTTAAGAAAGCGACTTTCCGGCCAAATGCATCAGGAGCAATCCCAAGGGTTTCGGCAATTTTTCCCGCTGTGTCTGCACCGCCGGGCGGGCAACCGTTGTAGCCAACCTTTTCCTCGGCGACGGCCTTTGCAAACATACCGCAGCCGGGAAACCCGCAGCCGCCGCAGTTTACCCCGGGCAAAGCGTCTTGGATTTTTTCCACCCTTGGATCAACCCTAACGTAAAACTTCTTTGCCGAAAAGCCAAGCAAAGAACCCATAAGCACCGCTAACGCGCCAACACTTACAACCGGAACAATCAAGGTTTCTATCATTTTATCTTCCTATTACCAAACCCGAAAAACCCATAAAGGCAATACTCATAAGCCCCGCCGAAAAAAGCGCCAGCGGCAACCCCCGGAAAACAATCGGAATATCAAGATCGTGTTCGTATTTTTCGCGCATCCCGGAAAGCAAAACCAAGGCAAGCAAAAAGCCGAAACCCGCGCCCAAGCTGTTTGCAACCGCATCTAAAAAAGTGAAAGCGTCCCTTATGTTGATAAGAGCGACACCGATAATGGCGCAGTTCGTAGTCATTAACGGAAGAAAAATCCCCAGCGAATCGTAAAGCGGCGGGAACATTTTTTTCATTACGCTTTCGATTACCTGTACCAGCGATGCGATTGTTAAAATAAAAACAATGGTCTGTAGGTACTGCAAGTCGAAGGGAACCAAAACATAGTTGAAAAACAAAAAAGTAACAACGGACGAAACCGTCATAACAAATATAACAGCAAGCCCCATGCCGATAGCGGTTTCGGTTTTTTTTGAAACACCCAAAAAGGGACACATACCCAAAAACTGCGTAAGGACAAAATTGTTTATAAAGGCCGCGCCAATAAAGACCAAAATCATACTCATTTGTCAGCGCCCCCTTTTTTATTCCGGTAATAATTCATTGCCATTATTAAAGCCCCCATAGTAAAGAAGGCCCCCGGCGCCATTATCATAACAAGCACATGGGAAGCCTCGTTAGTGTTAAGCTCAATTTCAAAAAGAGTGCCGGCCCCAAGGAATTCGCGGATAAGCCCTATGGAAATAAGCGCGACGGTAAAACCCAGCCCCACGCCGAAAGCGTCAATGGCAGATTTAAAAGGATTGTTTTTTGAGGCGAACAATTCCGCGCGTGAAAGAACAATACAGTTTACAACAATCAATGGAATAAAAATGCCAAGAGCATCGTTGATTGCCGGGGGCATATACGCGGCCATAAGCAACTGCACAATTGTTACAAAACCCGCTATAACGACAACGAAAGACGCAAGCCGAACCTCGGCGGGGATAAGGGAGCGCAGAATGGACACCACCACGCAGGCGCTTACCATGACCGCCGTTGTCGCAAGCCCCATCGCCAGGCCGTTTGTCGCAGAAGTTGTAACAGCAAGCAAGGGACAAAGCCCCAGCAATTTAACAAAAACAGGGTTTTCTTCTATTATTCCCCGCTTTAAAAGCCCGAAAGAAGTCATATCCCGCCCCTTGTGGTATCCCTTGTGGTATCCCTTGTGGTATTGTACCAATGAATCGCTTCGTTTACAGCATCAGTTATAGCCCTTGTTGTAATTGTCGCCGCCGTAAGAGCTTCTATGTCATTCGGGCCAGGGGCAGCACGGACAACATTCAACGGAGTAAGCGCCCTGTTGTTAAACATACCGTAAAACCTCTCCCTTACAATGTGCGAACCAAGCCCCGGAGTTTCCGTGTGGCGCAAAATGCGCACGCCGGCAATTTGATTTTCTGCAATTAAAATGCCGACCATCATGTAAATCGCGCCGCCATAACCAGCCGGGGCAAGCTCGACTATATAACCGATAGCATTCCCCCCTGCGCCAAAAACCTCGAAAATGCCGATCATGCTGCCGGACATTTCTTCTGTAAGCTGGTTAAATCCCGTGGCTTGAGGCAGGATCGTCATTATCGTCCTTTCTTGAGTTCTTCTGGCTTGCTCCGCAATTGGTTCCAGCGTAAGCCAGTGAGTCAAACCGAGCGCGGCCGTGGTAAACGCGGCAATTAAAAAAAGCGAAAAAGCGAGTTTTAGAATGTGTTTCATCTCTTTAACCTACCTTGCAAATTATCTAACGTGAACACCGGTTCACGCGTGAACCCCCGGTTCACGCCTTCTTCTTCTTTTTCCCGTAAATGGCGGGTCTGAAATGCGCGTCAATTAAAGGAACAAAAAGATTCATGATTAAAATCGCATAACTGACACCTTCCGGGAATCCGCCGAAAAATCTTATCAACACGGTTAAAAAACCGCAGCCTATGCCCATAATGATTTTTCCGTTAGGCGAAATTGGAGCGGTCGCATAATCGGTCGCCATAAAAAACGCCCCCAAAAGCAAGCCCCCGGCCATTACCTCGAAAAGAATGTGCCCGGAAAAAAACGCTTCCCGGCCAAAGACAAAGGCAAAAAAGGCAAAACTGCCAATGTAAAACACAGGGATTCTCCAGCTTATGACCCTTCTTGCAATCAGGTAAAGCCCCCCGGCAACAAGTGCAAGGGCGCTTGTTTCGCCAATACAGCCGCCGACCCTGCCAAAAAGCAAAGCCATGTAATCGTAAGTTTGCGGGACAAAACGGTAGGCCGCATCGAGCGTCCGATTTTCGCTTAACATGGCAAGATAAGTCGCGCCGCTGACAGTGTCCACCGGCAGCCGCCAAGTGGTCATGGGTATTGGGAAGGAGGCCAGCAAAAAAGCCCTGGCCGCCAAAGCCGGGTTCATAAAATTGGAACCCAAGCCGCCGAACAACTGCTTAACCACAATAATCGCAAAACCGCTTCCCACTATGGGAATCCAAAGGGGGACATCGGGGGGGAGGTTAAAGGCCAGCAAAAGCCCTGTTATAACCGCGCTTAAATCGTTGACCGTGTTTGTTTTCCCGGTAACCTTTTGGAATAAAAACTCAAACGCAACCGCCGACAAAATAGAGATCGATATAACAAAAAACGCGCTAATTCCGTAGAAATATATGCCAAGAATAGTGGCAGGTATAAGCGCGATAAGCACATCTAACATTCGCCTTGCTGTCGTATCTTTGCCATATATGTGGGGCGGCGAAGACACTGTCAACACTACTTGCATTTCATCACACCTCTTTCAATTTTGTTTAAGACATTTTTTTGGGCTTGCCCTAAAAAATGCAAAACTTGTGAGAGACTTCTCTCGCAAGTTCATTTTCTGCGTTTTGCAAGCTGCACCCTTCTAAACGTGCGTATTGCCTGCGACAATCGCCTTTTCGCCGGGCAGATGTAAGAACAGCTTCCGCATTCAATACAGTCAAGCCCGTTATGTTTTATAAACAGATCGCCAGACTCCTTTAGAATATCCGTGTTTAGTTCCGTGGGAATCAGCCCGGACGGACAATGCTCAACGCAGGTTCCGCACCGAATGCAGTTACCCTCCGGGGGGATATAGGCTTCTTTTTCTGTAAGAAAAAGAACCCCGCCCGTGGTCTTTACAATAGGAACATTGATGTCATAAATCGCGACACCCATCATGGGACCGCCAGCGACAACTTTCGCAACATTGCTTTTTAGCCCGCCAACCAGTTCGATTAAATCGCTTAACTTTGTACCAAGGCGCACTTTGTAGTTGCCGGGATTCCTTATTGCGCCGCCTGTTATCGTAACAACCTTACGCATAAGCGGCCGTCCACGGAAAATCGCGCGGTGCATGGCGATAACTGTGTCAACATTGTTGACAATGCAACCAACATCGATAGGGAGCGCACCGGATGGAACCTCCCTTTGGGTTAGGGCGTTGATAAGCTGTTTTTCCGAACCTTGGGGATACTTGGTTTTCATTACGGCGGCATTAATTTCGGGATAGTTTTCCAGAGCTTTTTTTACCGCGCCGATAGCCTCTGGCTTATTGTCTTCTATAGCGATAAAACCCTTGGCACCGGGAAGCACCTTCTGCATAATGCGAAGGCCTGTTACAAGTCTGTCGGCTTCTTCTATCATTACCCGGTTGTCCGTTGTAAGATAGGGTTCGCACTCCGCGCCGTTTACGATGATTGTGTCGATTTTTTTATCTGGCGGGGGTGAAAGTTTGGCATGGGTGGGAAAGCCCGCGCCGCCAAGTCCGACTATCCCGGCCTCTCGGATTATTTTGACAATCTCTTCTTTTGAAAGATGATCAAAGCCCGGTCGCAGTTGTATGCTTTCATGCTCTGTCATTTCCCCGTCGTTTTCGATTATTATCGAGTTTACGATAGTTCCGCTTACGGTTAAGTGCGGGCGAATCTCTTTTATAACGCCGGAGATGCTGGTGTGTATAGGCGCGGAAATAAATGCGCTGGAGTCGGCTATTTTTTCGCCGATGAGGACTTTTTGCCCTACTTCGACAATTGGCTCGCAGGGAGCGCCCAAATGCTGTTGGAGAGGGTACACGAGTTCGCTTTTTGCAAGCGGGAACACGGCTTTAATGGGTATATTTTCCGTAACCTGTTTTGCTTCGTTTGGGTGAATCCCGCGTTTAAACGTAAAAACCATTGCCTTTCCCTACACGTCTGTCTTTAACGCTGTGCCTTCGCGTATTGGCAAATACTTGCCTACATCAATTCTAAAACAGTTTTCCCGCTTAGTCAAGCAACAAAACTGCCTACCGGCTTCCTATATATACCAATTTTCGCACCGTTCCATTTTCTCCGCCGTGATGATCCTCACCTTCCCCCAAAAAAAGCGAAAAAATCACTCGCAAGCCGCTCCGCAGAAAACCCCGGCAAGAACCCCCCGCAAGCCGCCCCCGCAGAGACCCCCGGCA
>JGI24700J35501_10930427_pt1 | contig 13926 bp, 14 predicted proteins | sample TergutTh196P1_FD_35501 | JGI IMG/M metagenome (IMG submission 35501) | reverse complement strand
GGGGCAGTGCCCCTTGACCCCATAATCGCGAGAAGTTTATGCTCCCAAAATAACGGGGGTCGAGGGGGCTAGTCCCCTCGCGGGGTGTGGGGCAGCGCCCCACGGTTTTTTTCAAAAGGAGTAACCATGAAACGCAAAACTAGAGATATGATACAAGGTTACGGTTTTTTGCTACCATCTATTATAGTGTCTAGTGTGTTTTTGGGCATAGCCACAATCTTTGTCATTTTCCTTTCTTTTCATAGAGTCAATATGATTACCGGTGCAAGGGAATTTATTGGTTTTGAAAACTACCAAAGAGCTCTTATAGACCCTTTGCTGCACAGAGCCATACGAAACACACTCACATTTTCTGCCGTTGTTGTACCGATACAAACTTTTATTGCACTCGTAGTAGCTGCGGTATTAAACAGCAAAATACGTTTCAAAAAAACTTTTCGCTCTATCGTGTTTCTACCTACCCTCACGTCTTCTTCTGCGCTAACCATGATATTTATGTTCATGTTTAGCATACGCGGGCCCATAAACGAACTTTTGCTCAGTTTCGGCTTTTTAGCCCCGGGCGAAAATATCAACTTTTTGCAAAGTATGCAATTTGCACTTCCCATTATAATGGTTATGAATATATGGTCTACTTTTCCTATGTACATGACGTTTTATTTGGCAAGTTTGCAAGAGTTGCCAAAAAGTTTGTACGAAGCGGCTTCTATAGATGGAGCGGGGGAGGTAAAAAAGTTTTGGCATATAACTATACCATATCTGCGGCCTATTACCACATATGTTATATTGACCGGTATTATAGGCACATTGCAAATGTTTGATCAAGCATTTATATTTTCTGATGGCGACGGGGGTCCTGCAAATGCCACACTAACCGTAACCCTGCTAATTTACCGATACGCTTTTGGCCCCGTAAACGCTATGGGTTATGCCGCAATGATTGCAATCGCACTTATGGTGCTAATCTTAACAATCACTTTCATACTAAATAGACTGCGCAAAGAGGAGAAAATATATTGAACCCAAAAAAGAAAAGCAAAAGAAAAAGCCCTGCCACGATATTTTTGTATATAATCTTGCTCATTGTTTCTGTGGCTACGTTATATCCTTTTTTGTGGATGATTGCCGCTTCCTTTATGCCCCTATCCGAAATAGTGGGGGGGAATATGCGTCTCGTAAGCCCATACATGAGCTGGGACAACTTCCGATTTATACTAAGTGTAAATACCCAATTTCCCCGCTGGTTTTTGAACTCTTTTATCGTTGCTACCGTGGGGACATTGTGCAATATATTTTTAAACACAATGGCAGGCTACGCCCTGTCCCGTTTAGAGTTTAAAGGCAGAAACCAAATGTATTACGCGCTCTTGGCACTTATAATGATACCAAGCCAGGTGTTGCTTGTGCCAAATTTTTTGCTTATAAACTCGCTTGGTATGCTAGACACATATTCCGCACTTATCGTCCCCGCTATGGTAAACATAGGGTATATATTCCTCATGCGCCAGTTTTTTATCAATTTTCCGTCAGAGTGTGAAGACGCAGCCTATATAGACGGTTTAGGTCGAATAGCGTGCTTTTTTAGGGTATGTATGCCGCTTGCAAAAACAGCCATTGCAACACAAGCTATATTTATATTCATGGGCTTTTGGAATGAGTTTACACGCCCAATGATGTATCTGCGGACAATGAGCCTTTTTACGTTGCCGCTGGGGCTACAAACTTTTCAATCAAGAGATGCAGGACAGATGTGGAACCAAATAATGGCTGCTGCCTCGCTCACTGTTATTCCCATAGTTATTTTATATTTTGTGTTTAACAAATACTTTATGATAGGGGTTAGGATGGATGGAGATAAATAAACAAACAAACGGACTTGTACCCGAGTTGTTAGCTTGCAAACTGGCTATTTTTGATTTGGACGGGGTTATCGTAGATACTGCTCATTATCATTTTTTGGCGTGGCAGCAAATGGCAGAATCTATAGGTCTAAACTTTACAAAACAAGACAACGAGCGGCTAAAAGGCGTTTCTCGCAGCCGCTCGCTAGATATAATACTTGAGATAAATAACACACAGCTAACTGCACAAAAAAAAGAAGAGCTACAAGAGCAAAAAAACAACCGCTACATACAATATATAAAAACGATACAACCACAAGATATATTGCCCGGTGCAAAAGAATTGCTCGTTTATTTGCGAAGCGTAGGAATAAAAACAGCCATAGGATCTGCAAGCAAAAACGCCCCCATGGTTCTTGACGGACTCGGCATAACCCATCTTTTTGATGAAATAGTGGATGGCAATACAACCCAAAGGGCAAAACCGGATCCGGCGGTATTTACCATAAGTGCAGATAGGCTAAAAATACCATATAACCAATGTATAGTGTTTGAAGATGCACAAGCCGGTATAGATGCCGCTCTTGCCGCGAAAATGACTGCCGTGGCGATTGGCGATTCGACTATTTTGCAGGGTGCAAAATATTATCTAACCACTTTGGCACAGATAAAGTTGTAAAACAGCTCCGTATCTCAGGAGAGATTAGGGCGTGTTTTCTGTTGCTAAGCCGCTAAAAAACACGTTCTGTTTCGGTTTCCAATGCGAACTTACAAACACTTTATGTCACACCCGATGTGTGACTCAATGTGTGCATTGGATATGGGCTAATGGTTATAGCAAAAAAACTAATCTAAAAGCAGGTCTATCAACCTTTTTCTGGGTTTGATTTTTTTCTTGCAAATGTTATCGAAATATGCTATACTTATCGGCGGCGTGGGTCAGAAGATTAGTTTTTTTGCCCTGTGCGGTAAATTTATTATACTAAAGATTATATCTAAGAAAGGAACAGTTGAGCAATGGACACAACAATGGACACAAATAAGAGAGTTGGCAACAAGCGGATATGGAAAATCGCTTTGATTGCCGTGGTAAGTGTAGTGGTGCTTTTTGCGGGAGCGTTTTTGGTACTGTGGTTGTTAATGGGCAGACCTAGCCCTAATTCCGTGGATGCCTCCCTAATGCGGACGAGAACATTTACAGCTGAAGAACTTGCGCGGAGCGGGCTTGCCGGTAACGCTGTACACATGGTGCAGCAAATAGAACTGGCACACCCTATTTTTTTGCCTATCCCCCAAGTTTACGGGCTTTTGCCGGGCGATTACGAAGAAATTCGTGAATGGTTTTTGGAATACGCCAACCGCCCCGATATTACGGCTATCGACTTTGGATTTGCCGCCTTACGATATATCGCCACCTTGCAAGACGGGCATATGAGCGGTGCTGTGTATATGCGTGCTGAAGATGGGTATTTTGACCCCATTGCGCAGGGCAATGTACTTGATGTAACGTGGGTGATGCAGGACGGAAATTTGTTTTTTGAAGACGGCTCGCAAGTGCTGGAAATTGGCGGGGTTTCTATATCGGAAATTTTCGCCGTAATAGACCGCTATTATTTCCACGAAAATGAAATTTATCGAGATTTTAATTATACCCTTGTTTCACGGTATTCCAAAATCATCGAACGGGCAGGCGGCGAGGTTTTGGCGGATTCGGTCGCTGTAACATTGTACGATAACGGCGATATAACGACAAGGCTTATCCCTCATTTTATCCCGTGGGCTTTCAACCCTTATACCGACGATGTTGATTTTATTATCCGCCATGAAATGATTGACGATATTTTTTACATTGACTTTCGCAGATTTGTTTTGGGCGACCACATAACCGAAACGGCGGCGGCGATTACACAAGCCGTAGCAAATGGCACACGCCATTTTATCATAGATATACGAGGAAATGGCGGCGGCGACAACCGTGCGGGAATGGCTTTGTTGGAGGCAATGGGAATCAGCGCTTCGGAAGGTGCTTTTATTCATCGTGTTAATCGGCTGGCGGCAAATTCGGCCGCAAACGGCGGGCATAGTAGGTTTGATTTTCCTATATGGGGGCTGTTTGGTGTAGATTACCTTCTTTTTGATTGGAGTTTGCATGAAAACAGTAACCCGAATGATGTTTTTGTGTCTGTTCTTACTGATATGTTTACATATAGTTCAGCTACATTTTTTACGTATGTGGTGCAAGATAGTGGCTTTGGCAATGTTATCGGCAGTCCAAGCCGAAACGCCCCCAATTTGTTCGGGAACATGGTAACGCTTTATTTGCCGTATTACGATATGTGGCTTCCGCTTTCGTACGGTTATTTTATGCGACCCGATGTCAACGCCGACCCCAATGTTTTGTGGCCAGATATTATGGTTGACCCTGCTTATGCGTTGGATGTTGCTATAGAGTTTTTGCAGGGGTTGGAATAATTTGGAGGTATTGCAATGAAAATGAACAGATTGATTTTGTTGGCTGTTTTGCCCTGGTTTTTGGCTAGCTGTGGCGAAATGTTAGCGACAGAAATTGCTGGAATATCGGAAACAACAGAAGCTGTCGCATCTGCCAACAATCTCGCTGTTGTTCCCATCCCTTTACCCGAATTTATCCCCGACTACATCACAATCCAAGGAGTGCCGTTTAGCACGGAGCTAACCGAACTGGATTTGACCCGTTGGATGCTTGAAGAATACGGCATAACGGCACTTAGATACATGGTAAATTTGACCCATCTAAATCTAAACCACAACAACGGACTCTCCGATCTAAGCCCATTGGCAGGGTTGACAAATTTGACGGAACTACGGCTTCTCGACAACGCCGCCACAGATTTTTCCCCGCTTGCAGGGCTGACAAATCTGACAAAACTGGAGCTTACCGTGAGAAACTTTGACGATGCGGATTTAACGCCGCTGATGAACCTAACGAACTTGACGAATTTTCGCCTGACTTTGGGCGGTGTTTCATACCCAACCGAGGACATTAGCCGATTGGCGGATTTGCCGACGTTAACAAGGTTGGATATGTGGCACAACCAAATCAGCGATTTAAGCCCTTTGGCGGGCTTGGCAAATTTGAGAAGTTTGGATTTGTCCTTCAATCCGATTAGTGATTTAAGCCCATTGGCGAGCGTTACTAACCTACGAAGTTTGTCCGTAAATTCCGATATGATTACCGACATCAGCCCGCTTGCAAATTTGCCCAATTTAAGAAGCGTGCATTTACGCTACAATACGGGCATGGATTTATCACCGTTGCAAAACACTCCGCCGCAAGTGCCTTCACCGTCCGCCACCATGGCTGATAATCCGCATCCTTTCGCCGTGGCATTGTCAGAGTTTTTTGTTAACCTCACAACCCCAGGCTACGATTCTTGGGATATGCCGCATAGTTATCATGCGGTACTGGTGGACATTGACGGCAACGGCACTCTCGGCGTGGTGGCAAGCAGATGGTTTTTTGACGGAGCCAGACCGCCTTGCCCCTCAAGTTGGGGCTCTGTCAGCATACAGCCCCGTTTTGAGCAGAAATTATTTTTTATACACGATAACCAACTGCACGAGGTGGATTGGCAGTCGTGGAGCGTAACGCCGTCTGGGCGGCTTGTGAAAGTAGATGCGATTGGCGCGAGCGATATACTTTTCACAATGCGTACGCTGCTGACCGTTGCGGACGGCAGGTTGATTGCCGAAAAAACTCTGGGTATCAGCGAATATACCATGGCGGAAAGCACGTATTCTGTGAATTACCACAATAACGCAAATCTCATTTGGAGTGCTTACGATGAGCCTCATTTTTGGCTAGATTTTGAGGAACACACAGCACTCACGCACGAGGAATTTCACGAAATCATGGAGCGGCACGGCTTGCACGGGGCTGGTGTGGCGTGGCGGCTACCAAATGTCGCTTATGAGATTTTGGGATTGTCGGCGGGCTAGCAGATATTCATTGCACCTTGACAAAAAGGATGCTCTGTTACGTTGCTGGATTTTTCCCAAGATAACGACATGGAATAATTGTTTTGTTGGGTGGCGAGTTAATTTAGGAGGTTGAAATATGAGCATGGAAGCAATAATGGGCGGATTTGCCTCTTCGCAATAAAAACAGGCATTTCGCCTTTTTTGCTTGTAGATTTTCGGCGGATTTGGTATAATGGATTTAACAGAAAAACAGGCGACACGCCGCAGCTTTAGGGGGATATTATGATTAAAAAGACGAATAACAATGAGGTGCTGACCAAGGGCGAGGCACAAGAAAAGTACGCAAAACTCTATTTCAGGTACTTATTAGTTGAGGATCATGGGGTTCAACATTACGAAGATAAAATTATAGTGATGTACACGTCGGACACGGAAGAAGAAATTTACGCATCGCCAAACCACGATGAGGACGGAAACAGGCTTAGCATTTCAGAGGGGAGTTGGGCAGGCAACCCCACCGTTATGCACGTTGGAGGTGTTTACATTGTCTAACAAACCGATAGCCATCTCCTCTGAGGGACGTGGCATGGTTGAGGTGAATTTGAAACCATTTAACGACGTAACTTTGGCAAAAACGTCTTTCAAGCTAGACACAGGCGCGGACGTTACCACCATCAGCAAAGCCACACTAAACGACCTAGGCTACGACAACGACTGGATAGCCGCCAACACAATAAACGACCCAAAGAGAACCATGCAATCCGCAGGAGTTGAGAAAAAGTCCGCTACTTACGTAATACTGCCAGCCGTCAACTTTTTCGGCAGAGATTTAGTCAACTGGCCGCTACACATCTTGGTGGATGACGGCAAGGATTACCCCAATTTGATAGGGCTTGATATTTTGCGGTATTTTATCGTTACTTTTGACTTTGCGAAGTGGGAACTGATTTTGATTCCGATTGACAATCCGAAGAAGACCAATATTATTTTGGAAAATCAGCGGATTTATACCGTCAATACGGCGGGGGAATAGCGAAACACCGCAGGGGTGGAATTTTTGACATTTCGCCCTTTTTGCTTGTAGATTTTCGGCGGATTTAGTATAATGGATTTAACAGAAAAACAGGAGACACGCCGCAGTTTTAGGAGGATATTATGATTAAGAAGACGAATAACAACGAGATAATCACGCTCGAAGAGGCTCAAGAAAAGTACGCCAAACTCTATTTTAGATATTTTCAGATTGAGAGTAACCTTTCGCAGCCTGGCGAAACGAAGATTGTAGTAGTGTACACGGCGGATACCGAAGAAGAAATTTACGCATCGCCGCAATATGACGACAATGGAAACCGCATTTACACTTATGAGGGACATGGGGCTGGCGACTCTACGGTTATGCAGTTAGGAGGGGTTTACATTGTCTAACAGACCACAACCCCTCTCCTCAGAGGGACGTGCCATGGTTACGGTGAATTTGAAACCGCTGAATAGTGTAACTTTACAGCCAAAGCCTTTCAAGCTAGACACAGGTGCAGATGTTACCACCATCAGCAAAGCCACACTAAACGACCTAGGCTACGACAACGACTGGATAACCGCCAACACAATAAACGACCCAAATAGAACCATGCAATCCGCAGGGGTTGAGAAAAAGTCCGCCACTTACGTAATACTGCCAGCCGTCAACTTTTTCGGCAGAGATTTAGTCAACTGGCCGCTACACATCTTGGCGGACGACGGCAAGGATTACCCCAATTTGATAGGGCTTGATATTTTGCGGTATTTTATCGTTACTTTTGACTTTGCGAATTGGGAACTTACTTTGATTCCGATTGACAATCCGAAGAAGACCAATATTATTTTGGAAAATCAGCGGATTTATACCGTCAATACGGTGGGGGAATAACGGAACGTAAGAGCCTGCCCATTCGGCAGACGGGAGGATAATATTCGCCCCTACGGGCAATTTTGCAGTCATCAAAAATTTTTCTTGCAATTCTGAAAACGCTGTGGTATACTTATGAACGTTGGGCAAATTTTAATGCCCCGCACCAGCCGTTTATAGGATTCGGTGGTATATAGTCATAATAAGGAGAATTTTAATGGACACAAACAAGAAAGTTGGCAACAAGTGGAAAATTGCTCTGATTGCCTTGGCAAGTGTAGTGGTGCTTTTTGCAGGAGCGTTTTTTACTTTTTGGCTGCTAATGGGCAGACCTAGCCCTCGTTTCGTGGACGCATCTCAAATGCGGACGAGAACATTTACAGCTGAAGAACTAGCACGGAGTGGGCTTGCTGGCAACGCTGTACACATGGTGCAGCAAATAGAACTGGCACACCCTATTTTTTTGCCTATCCCCCAAGTTTACGGGCTTTTGCCAGACGACTACGAAGAAATTCGTGAATGGTTTCTGGAATACGCCAGCCGCCCCGATATTACAGACATTGACTTTGGTTTTGCCGCAATGCGATATATCGCCACGCTGCAAGATGGGCATATGAGCGGCGATATACTTATGGTTAATGAGCATGGGATTCGCCCACGCATGGCACAAGGCGGTACTGTACTTGATGTAACGTGGACACTGCAAGACGGAAATTTGTTTTTGGAAGACGGCTTGCAAGTGTTGGAAATTGGCGGAGTGCCTGTGTCGGAAATTTTCGCCGTAATAGACCGATATTATTTCCACGAAAATGAATTTTATCGAGATTGGGATTATACCCTTGTTTCACGGTATTCCAGAATAATCGAACGAGCAGGCGGCGAGGTTTTGGCGGATTCGGTCGCTGTAACATTGTACGATAACGGCGATATAACGACAAGGTTTATTCCGCATTTTATTCCGTGGATTGATAGGGACTTTAACCCTTTTGGCGAAGACGTTGATTTTATTATCCGCCATGAAATGATTGACGATATTTTTTATATCGACTTTCGCAGTTTTGTTGTGGGCGACCACATAACCGAAACGGCGGCGGCGATTTCGCAAGCCGTGGCGGACGGCACACGCCATTTTATCATAGATATAAGAGGAAACGGCGGCGGCAACGATGCTGCGGGAATGGCTTTATTAGAAGCAATGGGTATTACTCCTCCGAGACCTACTATTATCCATCGTCCTAATCGTGTGGCGGCAAATTCGGTTGCAAATGGCGGACATAGCAGGTTTGATTTTCCTATATGGAGTCTGTTTGGTGTAGATTATCTTCTTTTGGAATCGAATATACCTGAAAACAATAATCCGAACGATGTTTTTGTGTCCGTTCTTACCAGTATGATCACATATAGCTCGGCTACATTATTTACGTATGTGGTGCAAGATAGCGGTTTTGGCAATGTTATCGGCAGCCCAAGCCGAAATTCCCCTAATATGTTTGGGAACATGGTAACGCTTTTTTTGCCGTATTACGACATGGCTGTTCGGCTTTCGTACGGCTATTTTATGCGGCCTGATGCCACCGCTGACCCCAATGTGGTGTGGCCCGATATTATTGTTGATCCTGCTTATGCGTTGGATGTTGCGGTAGAGTTTTTGCGGGGGTTGGGTAGTTCGGAGACGGAAACAGCGGAAATACTCGAAATATCCGAAACAATCGAAGCGACGGAAATCCTATTCATAGGAGAACGCGCTAGAGAGGAATATTTGGAAGATTTGGACTATTTATATTACATTCTGTCCAACAACTTTCCGTTTTGGGGCGTTATCCAACGCCGTGCAGACGTAAATTTGCGTCAACTTTTTGCGGATACTCGCCAGTATATCGAGACAACGCTGCAAATAGCGGATGACAACGCCTTTTTTGACTTGCTAGAGCGTGAAATTTTCCGCCCTGTTAACAGCATGGGGCACCTTCAAATTATCGACCGCTCTTTCGTCCTCAGCATTATTCGATTGTTCTCTTTTTCGGCACAGCAGGGCTTAATGCACGCAATGGCGTACATTGAACCCTTTGACAACCCTGCAGCACGGGCTTTTTACAACCTAACCGATGATGATTTTCCGTCCACAGCCGTTGTGCTTTACGAAAACGGCGAAAATGACGAAAACACCCAACAGCCTACAGTTCCGCAAAATTTCTCGGTTACGCAAACGCAAATAATCGAACATGACAAAATCGCCATGGTAAGGATTTCGTCCATGGACTCTTTAGCAATGGAAAACGATGCCGCACGTATGTTAGATTTTTTCCGGGAAATTGGGCATTTTGAACACTTGATAGTTGATATTCGTGGCAACCGTGGCGGAAGTTCCGGCTTTTTTCCGTATGTAATAATGCGGCCGCTCCTCGCCGAGCCTGTAACCCACCGCTTTTTTACAATGTACTCCACACACGAGCATAATATGCACTTTTTGGAGGCCCGCCAAATTCCTACGGACAACCTGATAACCGAGGAATTGTTAGAGCGATTGCCCTATTTTAATACAGATGATTTAGCCTATGTAGATGTATATTTGGAGCAAGAATTTGTAATTCATCCAAGCCAACCGCAACCGCTATTTAACGGCAAAATTTGGCTTATGATAGACCGATTTAATTTTTCGGCATCGGAAAACGCCGCACAAATTGCCCAAGAAACAGGATTTGCAACGCTCGTTGGTGAGCAAACAGGCGGCGATGGGATCGGAATGGATCCCTCAATAATTGTGTTACCAAACACGGGCATTGCGTTTCTTTATTCTAGCTGTTACGGAACGGATTCGTTCGGCAGAAACAATCAAGAATTTGGCACAACACCCGATATCGAACTGCCGCAACCAGGAGGCGCATTAGGATTGTCGGCATTATTGCAGATAATAAGAAGCGGAGAATGGGAATAAATTAAAAGGGGATAAAAGTCGGGAATTAGAGGAAAGGCAGCACTTAACGGGGCAACCTTAATGAAAAGTGCTATACCGCCCTCTGATTTCGCTTTGTGCAAACATGTTTTAACTAAATCTTTCCTTAAACCCCGACCTTTCAAATTCTTTGCCAAAACCCATGTCCTCCACCATCCCTTTTATTACCATGTTTTCGTCTGCGGTTAGGGTAAGTTTTACCTTAGTTTTCCCCTTGGGTCGCTTGGGCAGGCCGCTTATTTTGAACTCGCCTATAGCACGGCATTTTTCAAAATCATCATCTTTGTTGCTACGCTCCATTAGCTTTATTGTAAGACCGGTCATCTCCTCTTCTGTTTCCCCTGACAGGGTAAAAGTGTGGCTCTTTTTCGCCAACACATAAGATGTGCCTTTTGGTATGATACAAAAAAAAGCGGGGCCTTTTTCCAACTGGACCTCTATCCCAATATCGTGAGGGATTGTGGCTTGTATTTCTATGGGTATTTCCATGTCCGGTGTGTTAATCAGCCCCATTTTCATTGCGGCATAATATGTTGCCCCGCGAGAAATATCAAGCGCCGGAGTTTTTGAGATATAAATTTTCTCCTCACCAAATATATCACTGAGCATATTTTTTACCCACGGCATACCGGAAGACCCGCCTTCCAACAAAACTCGGCTAACCTGTGCAGGGGAAAGGGCATGTGGATGAGCCTCTTGCAAAGATTTGTGCGTTAGCATTTTTGTTTTCTCCACAAAAGGGGCTATCAGCTCCTCAAAAAAAGGGCGCTTTATTTCTACCATAAATGGTGGCATAGCGAAGGAAAAGGGTATGCGATGCCCGGTAACACGAGAGAGTCGCTCTTTTGTTTCTCGTGCCTGCTGAACAATTTCCAACTGATTTTCTATCGGAATATCTTCCGGTGTTTGACCTGTTTTTGTGTGGAACTGTTTGTGCAGGTACCCCAGCAGCATTTGGTCTATATTATCGCCGCCGTGATTAACTGCCCCCCCTTCAGAAATTACTTTCATCAAAATGGTTTCTTTCGTTTTTTCTATCACCTGAAACATTGTAATATCCAGTGTGCCACCACCAAAATCAAACACTAAAATAATTTCATTAAGAGCCAGATCGAAAGAAAAATTGTACGCCAAAGCCGCTGCTTTTGGTTCTTCTATTAATGTGATTAGCTTTTGTTCAAGACCAGCCAGCTGCATTGCCTTTAGTGTAGCTTTTTTTGCGCTTTGCCCGAAATCGTATGGAACAGACAGTACAATACCTGCAATCTCTGCGTTTGGGTCAATATTTGTAACATGGCTAACTAGCTCCGTTAAAATTTTTGCAGAAATCTCCTCTGGTGTATGTGTAAGTTGCCCCATTTGTATAGTGCTATCGCTTCCCATAAGGTTTTTTACAGAACGAGCTGTGCTGTGCGGGTACATTTTTATTGTGCGATATGCCTCTGATCCTATAACCCACTCATCTTCCTTTGGGCGGTACTGAACAACAGAAGGTAGCGGCACTTGCCCAAAACCCATAGAAACATCTATGGGGACAGGCTCTTTTGCCTCAGCATCGTAGTAGCTAATAATAGAGTTCGTTGTGCCTAAATCTATCCCCAGTATATATAGATTAGATGGCAGATGTTTTTTTTCTGAAATTTCTTTTCTGTAGCTTTGCCAGTTCATATTTTGTGCATCCTTATCAAATTTTTTCATCGGAAAGTTAAAAGAGTAAACAACTGTTTGGTTAAATAATATCACAAATCAATCTTATTCGCAACAAGGGGATGTCCTATCTTCTATAGAAGTTCCGTTTGATTATGGTGGTTGTCTATCTCCGGTGAGTTTGCCGGAAGGGGGAGTTTACTCTCCCTCTTGTTCGTGCTGCATATTGGAGCGAACCGCTTCAACCGTTTCTGTGTTTACGCCCAATTCTTTAGCGATTCCTTCTACGGGCAAATTGTATTTGAGCATAACGGCTATTGATTTTCTTTGGGCTTCCGCTATACCTTGTTGTATGCCTCTTTCCATACCTTTTTGTACAAAAAACTCTATAGCGGGGTTGTTTTCAAGTTTAAACATATTGTCCTCCTCCGGTAGGCTCTCCATATGGTGGCTTGCCGGAAGGGGGAGTTTACTCTCCCCCTTGTTCGTGCTGCATATTGGAGCGAACCGCTTCAACCGTTTCTGTGTTTACGCCCAATTCTTTAGCGATTCCTTCTACAGGCAAATTGTACTTGAGCATAACGGCTATTGATTTTCTTTGAGCTTCCGCTATGCCTTGTTGTATACCTCTTTCCATGCCTCTTTCCATACCTCTTTCCATACCTTTTTGTACAAAAAACTCTATAGCGGGGTTGTTTTCAAGTTTAAACATATTGTCCTCCAAAACTTTTAACAGGGTTGCTCTGTCTATAAATGTGGACATGAGCAGTGTTTGTAGTGCAAAAATTTTATCTTTATATTTTGACGCACTAGCAATTTTTATGGCTGCATCTAGCAGTTCGGCTTTTGTTTTTGTTTTGCTTGAGTAGAGAGGTAGGTATACCATCTCTAGCTCGTTTATGGGATTGCCGTTGCGAAAGTTTTCTAATACAGTATCTGCGTTCAGTTCGCTAAGCACTATAACTTTTGGTGTAAATTTGATTGAGTCACTTATATATTGTGTAGTTTTTGGTGCTTTTGGCGTTAATATTATTGTGGTAAATTTCATTTTATGCTTTCTTGTCAAACTTATATTTGAAACGCAGAAGCGTAGCAAATCGTCTTCGCTTATATCTGCTTCACTTTCAAAATGAACGCCTTCGCTTGTTGCAGTTTTAAAAGCATTGTCCGCAAAGGCTTTTGTTGTTTTTGTTTCCGTTATTTCTGTGCTTAGTATCTCGGTTAGTATCTGCTCTATGCCAAAGAAATCCAGGCTTTTGTTTAAAAATAGATCCAGAGCTTCTTTAAAAACTTTGTCTTGATTGTGGTGTTTGTCTATTTCCATCAGGTTCTCCGTATTCTTTATTAGTGCTTGTTGCTTTTTTATTATATCAGAAATATTTTCGGCTGGCAAAAGTTAGTTTAGTGCAAATTCTTTTTGGCTTGGTTGGTAATGAAGAAAGCAAGGAAATATACCGCTTCCCATCTTGCACCAAAAATTTCGTGAAAATATTACAAAAAATTCTCGAAAAAACAGCAAATTTCGCCATTATGCAAACGTAAACAAGGTGCTTCGCAAAAATACTGCACAAAATTAACAAAAATAACTATCAACAAGCCCCTCATTAAAACAAAAAAGACCGTTCTACCCCCCCCCCCCC
>JGI24700J35501_10930428_pt1 | contig 13949 bp, 12 predicted proteins | sample TergutTh196P1_FD_35501 | JGI IMG/M metagenome (IMG submission 35501) | reverse complement strand
AACAGGGAATATGCTTACGCTAACGATTTTGAAGTCAGGCTGAGGGCCTTGACTGAACTAACCAGAACTTAGCGCCTATGTGGCACTGCTCTATTTGCCTCCCCACCAAGCCGCTCGTGGTGCAATAAACTTCCATTCTACACCATCTTGGGCAAGAAACTGGTGTGTCTTGCATCAGGACAGTGCGTGCCAAACTTCGGTGAGCTCCAGATTTGCCGCCTGAAATGTTTTAGCGTTGTCTGAGTAAACCGTATGTGGAAGACCTCGACGACCAACGAGCCGTTGAAGTGCCATGAGGAACATAGCAGTAGTCATATCCGTACATAATTCAAGGTGCACTGCGCTAGTGGTGGCACACGTGAATAGAGCGATGTATGACATTTGCATCTCCCTCCCCACCTTGACGTGGAGAGGACCGACAAAGTGTACACCAGTGAATGCGAATGGTCTAGATGGCCTCACTCGTTCCGCTGGCAGTGGAGCCTAGATTTGCTGACCTCGTGGATTGTTTGAAAATTTACGTGGTAAACACGTGTGCAGGACACTCTTGATAGTTTGTCGGCCTCTGGCGATCCAAAAATCGGCACGAAGCTCCGATAATACGATGCGGTCTCCGAAGTGATGCAACCGGATATACGTCTGTAGGATAAGCAATTCCGTGAAGCGATGGGAGCTCGCAAGAAGCAATGGGTGGCGTTGTTCTCTGCTGAGATCAGAACACTGTATCCTAAACGGATAAGTCCGTCTTACAAGAAGGGGTTTTATCGTGCTATTTTGCGGTTACTTAGCAATGCTCAGTTCCTTTGAAGAGCGTCCAGTTTTAACGTGAAGATTTCCCTTTGCACCACTCGTACCCAATACATGCGTGCAGCAGCGAGTTCCGTCGCCGTTAGCTCTCCTGCAGATTACTCCTTTCCCCGCACGTTTAGCAGGAATCGTAGGACCCATGCCGTCGTACGAACCAGCTTCCAGTGCGAGCTGAATTTGGAGGCCTCAATGAGGCTAGCATTTATCATTGCCGTCAGAAAGTGAATGGGATCTTTTCCTTCTCCTCTCGGAGTGATTTTTTCTTTCTAAAGGTTCCAGATGGCCAACACTCCTCATGTTTCCCAAGCCACGATGGTCCGTGCCACCAGACGTCTAACGATTGTATCTGGTTCCCAAGTAGTCCTCTCGAGAGGTGGTCGGCTGGGTTTTCATGTCCCGGACAATGTCTCTATTGCGTGGGAGAGGTGTGCGATTGAATTTCTGTGACTCGGTTTCAGAAGAACGTCTTCAACCTATTCGGATCACTTCGTATACAAACTTAAAGTCATGGTGGAGTCTGTCCACAATGTCGCCTGAATAGTGTCGCAACCTGTCGCCTCGCAGAATTAGTTCAGTAGCCATGTTCCCACCAGCGCGGCTAGAAGCTCCAATCTCGGCAACGTTACCCTTTTAACTGGTGCTAGTCTGTTCTTGTTGCAGGCCAAATGGACAAGGGTGTTGTCTTCTTTGGTTGAACGAATGTAGAGAGCCGCTCCGTATGCCCTTCCGGAGGCGTCGCAGAATACATGGAGTTGGCATCTTCGTTCCATTGAAGTAACAAGTCAATGGGGAACGTGCACGTGTGACAAAGAAGACAAACCAGATATCCAAGCGTGCCATCGTGTTCCCAGGTCTGTAGGCAAAAGCTCGTTCCAGTTGATTTCTGTACACCAGGTGTCCGGAATAGGATCTTTCTAACGAGAGCAACCAGACAGAATAACCCGAGTGGATTATAGAAGATGGCTGTTGTTTGCAAAAGCTTCCTCTTGGTTGTTGACCCTTCCTTCAATTTGCTAATTATTTCGTCCGCATCAATATACAAATAATCAGCCTCAGTCTTCCACCTTACGCCCAGGACCTGTGTCTCTGCCTCAACGATCAGTCCTTCGGCCTTCCAGGGGGCATTCAGCTCTTCAGTATTAGTAGCCCATTTGGCTAGGGGTAGGTTGATCAATTTCATCATTGCAGTTAGATCGTAGTAAATTATAATTGCGCCATTTTCATTTTCTACGCAGGGTGCGAAGTCGCCCATAAACGTGTTTTTGTCTATTAGGGGCGCAGCAGAGGGGAACGTCGCATTGTAGCTTTCCGTTTGTTCCCTGATCGTCGCAGACAGCATGAATGGACTACAGGTAAGTCCAAATGGAAGTCGGATAAACTATAAGTTATTACCTCGTCTGTCGTGCGGTAGCGCCCTTCACCGTCAGAGGTAGTTTTGTACCAGAAAAATCTGGTCAAGTCGCAATCTTCTTCATCAAGAACCAATTGTAAGAACGCTTGCGTAATGTCTCCGACGACAGCTGAGTGACGCAATCTGAACCGTAACAGAATCGCGAAAATCTGGGGGAGGAAATTCGGCCCCTATTTCCAGGACATCGTTCAGAGAAGGCTCGATCGGGCCCGGCGGTTATCCCTATAGTCTCTAGTACCCAGAAGCGCCTGCTTTCGTCGTCGGGGGGCAGATAAGGCTGGTCGGAGAAAAAAAGGTTCACCATTATTGAGTTCACATGTGCTCCGGACAAGTTCCCACTAAGTATCCACCCGAATATGGAAGGGATCAGCACTAAGGATTCAGAAATCCGTACTGGCGAGCTATCCTTCACTATTTTCCAGTACGAGTCGCCCCCAATGAGAATTTCGACGAGCAACTCCACTAGTGAATTTGTCTTAGGGTCGGCCAATTTTATTCTACGGCAATGTGCCATAGTTCTGACTTCCTGCGGAACAGCTGGATGCGGTAAAAGCGAGTATACGCTCTCGAAGGCGCTGATTGGAATAGTAAAATTTGACCAAGCCCCAGTGATATTAAACCGAAAAAGTCTGCGTCGGCTTGATAGGGCGGATGGTGACTCAAACGCCGAGACATTCAGTTCTCGATACTCAATAACCCCCAGTTTTGGGTCTTCTATCAAGGTGACGGTGACAAAGCTTGATTGGCTTCCGCCGTCCAGCACGCAACGAGTCAGCCGGCTCAGTCCTTTGGGTCCCGTGATCAACACCTGCGCGTCTGTAGATAGGTGAAGGCGGGTGTGAAGACGTCTATCTTCCCCAAGGACGTGATGCCACTCGGCGCGGCCGGATTAATAGGGTTGCTACCTTCTTCACAAAGAGAGTGATGGTACGGCTTCCTGCATTTTGCGCACTGTACCTTCCCTTTTTCTGCCGTTCGAAGAGGTGTGGCCGCGGTTCAGGCAAGGGAAGCAGCGGTTCGCCCTCTTCAGCTTGTCGATTCTCTCTCCGATATCCACCACCCTTTTGCAGTCCTGGGCCCAATGACCACGAGACTCACAGAACACATAAAAGAGCTCCGGCCCCTTGGAGCCCCGCCCGGCCGAACCCCTTGACCTTGACTGTACGTGGAGTGTTGCGGCCGTTGTGGTATAGTCACATCGGCTTGTAACCTCGCCGCGCATCTTATGGGTGGTAAGAGCCCCGTCCACTTCCTCCCCCAGGAACGTCATTAATGAGAGCATGTCCACTTTAGAGATGCCCTCCCGCTTCGCGTGGACAATCCAACGGCGGCATATGTCGTAGGGGAATGCGCGTAGTATTTTGGGGCAATGACCCTGCCGTACCCATTCACGTCCTCCCCTAGTGCCCGGAGAGCAGGAATGCGCCAATGACATTCTATGAACGAGGAATTCAGCGCGTCCGGAGTTGGGCATTGAATCGGCTGCACATTCTCTAAATAGTCTAGGTGTGCCTGGATTATCGTATTTTTGTCACTGTAGTCCGACAGGAGAATTCTCTTCGTCTCTTCGTATGTATCGGCAACGACGGCAATGCCCTCTACCAACATCTTCGGCTCAACCTCTAGATAACCGCGAACCGTGTATGTTCACTACTGATAGAGACGGGTCCCTGTCAATTGAGGACTCCAACAGTTCCCAAAACCGTTCCCAGCTGTCTATATCCTACGAGAACGGCACTAGTGTGAGGGGAGGCAGTTTAACGTGGTGGCTTAATGTTGGAGTGAGCATCCCCTGACTGTGGCTCACAGGCGAGAGCGCCTGAATAGGTGTTAGGTTTTCGGGGACAAGGGAGTTAAATTTCTGAAGGCCACAACCCGCCTTCTGAATAGCGCGCTTAGTTGTTTCAATGTATTCCTCACAAGTTGCCACGTCCGCTTCGTATTCTTCGTCGGTGAGGAAATCGTCAATAGTGTCGTCTAGTTTCAACATGTGCTCTAACGCCTGCTCAGGGCGGCCTTTATAATGCTCATAATCGTCGCGTGTGGTCTCCTCCGTGAAAGAGTGAATTGAGTTTGAGAAGTGAGTAATGTTGTTTCTCTCTCTCTCTGGTACGTTTTCTACTTAGGTTGTACAGCTGCTCGGCCATGGTTGGTGTGGGTAATTCCGTTCGTCAGTAACAGATGGCGCTAGCGAGCAGACTGTGTGTTATAATCCCGGCGCGAAATGGCGAGTTGTTACTTCCGCTATTCCAGTAGATGGCGCAGGCTTGGGTAACAAAGATGACAATTGTAAGCAGGGAGCTGCTTACAGACTACGGAGGAGGACGCTACGCAAGTGTTTGAACTGGCACTGTAGTTCCACCAAGCCACATACAGACAGTAGCAACTGCGTCTGTGTAAATCTTAGTTTCTAGTCTTGCCATTAGCTCAAATCCTCTCTTTGACCCTGATCCTGGCGTGACACACAACAATAACAATAATTTACACTACATACACAACTCGTTCGCTCCCCTATCCCAGGTTCCGGCACCAAAAATGTTCAGAGCAAATAACAAGGCACGTCTACATGGTAGCCATGTAGAAGTGCCTTGTTATTTACTCTCGACATATATGGTGCCGAAACCCGGGACATCGATTTTCTTCGTGTAAAGTCTTAAGTTCTTCGATCAATGATTGACGCGTTTCCCTGGTATTCCTCGGTCTGTGATTTCCACATGGACTACACCAACAGTATGCGTTTGTGCACATCAACATGATGCACTTACCAATATCTCATGCTGACAGCACACATTCAAAACATTGTTCCCAACTATATAACGTGTCATTAAAGAAACATTGTGATCATCCAACAGCAGTGTTGCCACTAATTTTCATTCAACCGTCATATCTACTACTTTCTGACTTATTTATGGACCAACTTCCTCACAAAGAGTTTTCCAAACACCTAGTTTCCATGCTCGAAACAGAGTTGTTTCATGCAGACAGAAAAACGAATATCATTACGGCAGTGAGCAGCCACGATATTGATAACATGTGTCTGTAGACAGATGCTGACAATACAACTCACCTCAGGTCTACACTTGATGAAGGAAATGTTATATTGACTGGAACTTCCTCCTCATCTATAAATATTACTTCATTTTCATCACCTGAAAATTACTGAGGCGTCTCATCACTAGAACCACGTACCACTCTGTGTCTGTGCGTGCGTGTGTGTGTGGGGGTGTGTCCACCCTGTGAAACCACAGCAGCCTTATCAGAGAGGTGGTTTCTCTAACGTCACAAAGAACATGATTAACTAACAACCCTAGAACTATAATATTGTGCAGCATATTCACTGACAATGCTATTTCGTTCATATTCTACCATAAGAAAGTAACAGAATTATTACTAACTGCAGGAGGTGCAGTTCTTTAGTAGCTAACAATCATTCAGCTATTCAAGATATATCTAAACCAACACTCATTACTGTATTCAACACAATTCATCCTTGGTTCTAGCATACTACATAACTCAAAATCGCATTACTGTGTTCTCCAGAAAGCAGCAAAGTCAAAAAAGCGGGACGAACAGCCCCAAAGACCTTCAAAGAAATTTCTTCAATGAACAGGCATAATAAAATATCAAAATATTTTTGTGTTTTTTATAAATAATTAAAAACACTGATACACAAAACACGTGAAAGAGTAACCTTACATTGGGCGGTTAGGTCAGAAATATTGTCTTTAAGACGGTAAACTATATTTTGCCAAAACGAAATGGTTCAGAAACACTTTGAAAGTTGCTAATATATTGGTTAATGTTGTCGTTCTTGAACCAAAGCTTTTATAACAGCTATTGCTGCATTTTAGCTCACAGAAATGTTTCTATTTCATTGCAACTTGTAAAAACTAACTTCTTTGTATTTACGCACTTTGATTGAGGTAATTCTTAACCGACGTTTTGGAACAATCTATCTGTTGGTTATTCAAGGATTCAGAACCCTTATATGACTGTCAAGTCTTGTCTGATGTTAAACAACAAAGAGGAAATAATTCCTTAAATAGAATAAGAAAAGCAAATGGGGTTTACTGATTTTAATATAGTGTAGGTCCACAAATGCAGGAAAATTGTCTACAGAGATCGGGCATGGCGGCTTCAATGTGACGGTGATGTGTGGAGCTAGGTTAGTTGGAGTTGAATGGGACGGAGGACTGCTGTCATAACGGTGCACAGGGCGCATTAGCAAAACACATATAACGTTATTAATTACAGTCTTAAAATCGTATAATATGGTGTTGTTTATGTACAGCTTAATTGCCGTTATTACAGTGCGTCGACTGGTCTTCCTTCTTGTGTTCGGTCGACAGATGGAATATGAACGCGCAGGTGCGTTACGCGGTGTACAGCCCGGCAGATGGCTTCTCTGTCACAGATGCAGTTAAATCAGCAGTTAGATGTGTAGCAGCCAGGTAGCAGGTTCAATGGGATTATCGCCAGGCAGTGCAGTCTTGCGTCCCATTAGGTCACGTGGTGTTGTTAGCGGTCAAACGAAGTTATTCCCTTCGGAAATGAGCGGACAATTTTACTTCTTTTTCTCCCTGATGTGTCAAAACTAGTTATCCCTTTCTTGATGTGCCGGAGCTGGTAATTTTTTCTTTAAGAATCACAGCTGTTTATCCTTTTCTTGATGTGTATTCTTTCTATCGTGAGCGTTGATTGATTCTCTGCTTCCAAGCCAAAGTGCAAACTGGAGGGAGGGCGAATCCTTGCGCAAAGCGCAAGTCGACTTCCTCCTGTCTGTTTGCCATTCCTGCGTTTGACTTCATCGCAGGGCTATATAACGGACAACTTAAATCTAACAGGTTTATATGTTTACGCTAACAATTTGAAGTAAATCTAAGGGCCTTGACTGATCTTACCAAAGCCCAGTGCCTAGGCCCCACTAACCAAATTATTGGAGAGATAAACTTTGGTTGTTTGGCTGTCTGGTTTCTGAGCCCAGGGTGGCTCACTCGCAAACTGGAGGTATGGAAATTTTGTGAGGCGCTTAGTTGAAGAGAACCCGCCTGGGGGAGGGGAGTGCGGGCCATGTCCGACTTTGTTTCATATACTCTTACATTTGCTTTACAATTTAACCGAAAGTCGACAGGCTGTTCCGCGACGAAAGCGAATCCTTTAGTCGACATGGCCATCGCGGGCAAGGGCCTCGACTGGCCTACCCTCCTCAGTCGCCTTGTCTTTCTCGTCAGGCGACGGGATCAAACCTCGGTCAACGTAAGCATCTGCTGAGATGGGGTAATAATGGGTTGTCCACTTCAGCTAACTTTGAGTCAAAGCTCGCGGTTATGGCTCTGATGTGTTCGACAAAGAGCGGAACACCCAGATCCTCGTGTTTGTGCACCTTACGTAACAGGGGCACAAGTAGCAGAGTGAAGACACTTGAATTAACACCTGCAGCCTCCAGAATTGAGTGCGTGAAGCGAAACTCCACACGGGACACGCATAATTCATCATGGGGTGGATGAGCTGCTTATATAGAAGGACACCGTTTCTAACGTGAGATCACCCTCCCTGTTCAGGAGGAAACAAAACATACCCATCTTTTGTGTAGTTCTCTTCCTGACCTGATAGATGTGAGTCGACCAGTTGAGTTGTATATCTAGTGTCACACCAAATAACGAGTTGTATAGTCTTACTGGATTGGTTTCCTGAAAAGTGATATTGGTCGGGCTGGATGAAGAGCTGTCCGGCTCGCGCGAAGTTTATCGCGGTACTCTTAGAGACATTAATGGCGATTCTTCATTCACACAACCACCTTTGAATTTCGTTGAGGTATGTAGCCAGGTAGATGACGACCAGCGTCGGATTGCGGGACGTGGCTATGATGGCTGCGTCTTCCGCTTAGAGGGCCAACTTGACGTGTTGCGGGGGTGAGAGCATGTCTTTGACGTAAAGACTAAACAGGACATGAAAAATCAGACCAACCTGTGACACTGCAGCCCATATGTCATTACGAGATAACATGGCCGTTTGGAAGGACGCTTCGAATATCCGAACACGGAGGTATGACATGATTTTGTGGATTATATAAGACGGGAGTTTTAGGGGCGTTAGAATGTAGAGGAGGCATTTGATCCAAACGGTATCGTAGGCTTTGGCCACGTCGAGGAGACCCGCGCCTGTTAGACCCTTTCCGCCAAAGTTCCTGGTTGTTCTTTCAACAAGGCGGACGTGCTACGCAGGGTCCAAACCCAAACTGCTCGTATCTCATTAGCCCCCGCTTCTTTAATTCATATACTCGTAAGATCCTAGTTAAAAAGGTATTTTCAAATAATTTACCAATCGTGTCCAAGAGACTAATGGGCCGATAGGGTAAGGGCAATGCATGATCCTTCCTCGGTTTAAGGATAGAAATCTCAAGTACGTGCTTCCATACTTGGGAAAATTAATGGGAGCAGAGAACCGCTTTGAAAATCCGGGCACGAATCGATACCGCTCGCTGGGAGAAATGATTCAAGGCCTTATATTGGAAACCGTATGGGTCCGGATCCTTTCTGATCTTGAGACCCCTGACGGGTTCGTGAACCTCGTCAGAGTTGGTTAAATTGGTTTCTCTGGCAGAGATCAGAAAATAAGTCATCAGCGCAATGTCAACAATTTCAATAACTGTCAGGACCGAAGGATCGGTCACCGGAAGAAACTGAGTCTCCAGAGTGTCGGCTAGTGCTTCCACTTTCTCAGAGTCTGAAAGAGGGAGTCCCCCTGTGTGACCTGGAAGGGAGACGGAGTAGGAACTCTCATCACCCGTTTGGTCGTCCTCCACAGCGACTGGTCCTCGGGATCGATAGATTCGAGTGTCGGATTCAACTGTTCGTTCTTCCACTCTTTGAGGCGGCGGGTTACCAACCACTGAGAGCGGATGAATCGGCTCTCAGAGAGGGGTCCCTGGTGAAGTGCCACTTTCTCCGCAGGCGGTTCTACACGCTTATCTCACTCAGGATGCCAACCGGTATCGGAGTTCTTGGGTCGGCACTCGGGCGACACTTGGGTGTTTAATTGGCTAGAGCTTTCAGAACGGCGCCGGAAAAGTTCTCAACGCACACGTCGATTGCGATATTGTTGTGCAAATCCGGATTTAACAGAATATGGTAGTCCAAATGGCACAGTAGGTTCGCCTGAATTCAGGGAGATTTGGTGGGTGCTGAAAGGTTAGGCGACAAGGAGTACTGGGAGGTGGTCCGAGCTTAGTGCAAGGCACGTAGTCCGATATACGGGAATGAGAGATCCTTGGTTATCACAAGGATAAAGACATCGGGTAAAGGGGAGGTTTTGTATGGATTGGTGGTTGGGGTGTCCGATCCAAAGGTCAGATATGTATTACAACCCACGTTTTTGGCGTTTAGGTCTCCGGCCAACAAGACGGGCAATCCTCCGACGAAACAGGCGGTCAAGTCCCCTCCTATCAGTGGGCGGGATTGCGAAAAGTAAGCAGCAAGGATTTCCACCGGTTTGCTGGCCAATATCAATTGAGTGGCAGTGGCCTCCAAGTAGGTCCGGCTCGGAACGGACAATGTGTGGTGGACTATACCAAGGCGGACCAATATACCTGTATCGCACCCTGATGTCACTGTGTCTGTGCGATGGCAGACATAATTAGCAATTCGGAAAGCTTGACCACACTTAAGGAATTTTTCAAGAGACAATATCGACATCGTGCTTTTTGAGAAAATGCTACAGGTCAAGCTTCCTGCCGCGCACACTGTCGGCATTCCAGCACGGGAGTCGCAGGAATATACCACACTCTATTCTCCTACGGCGTGCCGCCATATTCGGCCACGAACAGCATAACGGTCTTCAGGACAGCCCGAAGGGGCCTGTGCCTGTGGGAAGGGAAGAGATGGACGTGAGCAGCCGACGAGTCAGCTTCACACGTGCTAGGACAGGAAGGTGATCGAGGAGATCTGAAATTTCTTCGAGTGTAGATGCCGACCTTTGCAATGCCATGGGTCTTTCGGAGAAACTACGACCCCACCGACACTCCCAAATCCTAGAAATCGGTGATTGATCACACTGTCGAAAGCTCAGGCCCCCGCGCCACAAATACAATGAGTGAGGTGTAGGAGAACGGTACTTGGTGGCGTGCTGGTCGCGACGACCGGATCGGAGCTGCATGACTCCCTGGAAACAAATGTTCAGAGATTCGAGATCCTCACGGACAAAGCTCCCAGGCATTACCCTACGCACTTGCTTCACCAGTAGCAGCACACAGCCGTCCTCCGGGAGCGAGGTGTGGAAATACACACTCTCCTTCCCATCAAGGGACCGCAGTGCACTGCCCGCGAGTCTCAATCAGTTGGCGGTTGATGGGACGACAATAAATTTCTCCCAGTTTAGTTGGGCCGACAGGCCAAAAGGTCAAGACTATCATAACCAAGGCAGGAAGGCGCGAGTGTCACTTGTACCTGTAATAAAAATGGGCGTCTTATTAGGAAGCTGTCCAGGTGGAAAGCAGGTGTTTGTCACCTGGGCGTGTGGAGTGGTGCCATCCGGCTTGTCACTCAGAGAAACAGGCATGTCGCTAGACATGCGCCTAATGGCTGTCTCGAGTGAGAGAGGGGGTTCGGACAGGCTTGAAACTTTGACTGTGGGTTTGAGGAACCCACTTGGCTGAAACAGGGCGACGGTTGGCCATCCTCAGGTATGTCAATACAAAAAACCTACTAAGGAAGACACAAATGGTATCCAAGTAACCCTCAGTAATAGTAAAGTTAGCCACGGGAAATTATTGGGAATATTAATTCGGGCATTTTTAGGAATCATTCGGCTATTAACACAATGTTTGCTAAATATATTTTAAAATTGTATTTTAAGATAATCCATTTTAGTTTGTTGTACCGACTGATGGAATAATTTTGACTGTTAATAGCAATAATTATGGCAGCTATATTCTTCTGTTAATTTAGTAGAAACACAGCGAGATTGCTACATTATGATGACGATGCTCAAAATGTACCGGATGTGACTTTTAAAACCTTCTATTAAACTACTTTCTTTTGCAGTAAATCCAAAAAGCAAGAATGTGGTTCAATTGCTAAAAAATGAATTTTTGACCAAAAATTTAATCCCGCCCTCTTATAACGAAAGAGGCACTGTGGTGTGTTTACATCACCATGGTTGCCGTGGTAAAACAATAAGTATTGTATACTCTGAGTGCGTGGGTCACGTCAGTTATCCAGCATGCAAAGCGCACTGTTTCCTGTCATTATCACCCAAACCGCACGATTCCGTGAAAAATTTATTAAGCGTAAAACGTGTTTCTAATTATCTCTAAAACGTTTCTCTCAAACATTTCTCAATCCAATGAGTATTCAGCGAGCAATAAAAAATGTATATTCGTCTTCATGTAAAGTACATGCTATTATGGTCTAATTTTAATGACAGGAATTTTTTTCGAAAACTTTCGAAAATTCTTGAAGTATAAAATATTTTATAAAATTTAAACCAGTGGAAGTCGAGGTGTTACATTAGGACGGACGGACAGAGACAGACAGACAGACAGACATTAAAATCGTAAATCTTCAATTCAAAATTTTGCGAGAGCGCAAATAAAGATCCGACAGATATACATAATCAATTCACACAGGGGCTACTGTCATACTAATTTATTAAACATTCTTTGAAACTGTGGTAACAATACTTGGACTTACGAATTACGCCACAGGGCATATGTGGATACATCACAACTTTCTATCTTATTAACTGTATATTGTATGCAGCTGTTCAAACAAATGACACAGATTTCACACAGTAGGATATATTTGGGAGAAAAAAACATTTTCATATATACAGAATTGTATTAGATGATGTGTGTTTGTGTTTGTGTTCCAACCACTAAATACGCGAATGTTGTGCTAGAACAGGGACTGAGGGATATATTTCTTTTGAAAAGAGAGGGAATAGCAGGAGTGTGAACATAACCGCACAGTGAGGAGTTGAATGATTTGTACTAGGCAGTGAATTCTGGTGGGTGGTGAACTGAAAGACAGTGGGACAGACAGGACAAGAGAAATGCACTAGGGAAATTAAAAATACACACAAAATTTCAATTTGAGACACTGAAAGGAAGGGGCACTTTAGGAGATCTAGAACTAGATGAAATGTTAATGACAATGTGATGAACTACATAAACGATTACAGTTCCAGTTGCCTTCAGCTCATTAAAATGTAAATTCTTCCTTCATTATATCAGTTCTGCTTATGGAAAAAACTAGTCAATGAGGATTAGGATTCTTTAAGGGTTTGCAAAGTAATACTGAATTGTATGAAATCAATTGTACATTGCATCGTTCCTACTAAACTTAGGGTTTTGTGCGTTAACATAGGGTCCTGACATTTTACGTGACAACTGTGAGGACATTTTGAAGTAGGAATTGTGTTAATGACTGTAATTCATTACACGTAAAAATAAATAATACGTGTCACGACAGACAAAAGAGATCAAAGTGGTGATACTGAAATACAACTGCAATGTCGAAAAACTGATAGAACACACAACACAGTATGTGGCGGGAGAACTCAGTTGCTAAAGGTGGCTTGAGAGAAAAGTGAAATGGACATGAAATGTTAGTAGCTAAAAATGAAGAGATGTTTCTAGAATATTTTAGAATATAACTGGCACTTTGAGAACAAACACTTTTGTAAGTATCAAACGCTGGTTGATAATTTAGTTACCCATACATATTGTTTACACTAAGACCCATAAATGAGATGGGAAGAAAATTCCTTTTAATATTATCAACAATAACACATTTCGGTAATATTCCACTGTGTTCTTAACAAAACTCCTAAACATTAAAACCTGTTCGGATATCATTCCATGCTGAACTGTATATAATTATCAAATTTCGCAGGAGATTACTGCCTCCACCTTCACAGTTCAGGCAGTTCAACATTTGAAGCTGTAAGCAGTTCACACCAAATACCGAAATACAGCGCTGTATCAATCTGCACTGCCACAAGAACACTCTTTAACGTATATGTCAGTTCCAGACCGACGCATAACCTTCAAATTCTGCTGCTCATTTAACTGGAAACTGTGTACTGAACAACATCACCTCGGTAATTGATACAGGTGAGTTGTTAGGCTTACGTCTCGGCCGCTTTATCGCCGGGGAAGAAGGATAGTACATACCAATCAGGGGGCTGTGTGGGCCCCAGAGCATTTCTGGGGGTTGTGGAGGAGATAGAAACAACTCGCCCTTAACGGAATTCGAAATTTTGGATCGTCCAGGTGGCAACTCCCTCCGTAGACGGATTACGCGGTTTTCTTCAAGAAATCTCAAGTTGAAAAGGTTAGTAACTTACTGACAAATTGTTTCTGGGTATATTCGTGCAGTTTTATTTACTTCCCTACCAGATTTGGGCGTTATACTTTTGATTTCATCATGCGTTATGTCAGTAATGAGTAAATAACAGACTGAAAATCAGTATGGAGTCAATTATAGATTGAATGTCAGTCCGGAGTCAATTGTAGAATAAAATCCAGAAAGGAATCGATAATAGCCTGAATGTAACCAAGGAGTCAATCATAGAATGATTGTCAGTCAGAAGTGAATACTACGGTGAGTGTAAGAAAGATGTTAATAATAAACTTAGGATCGAGTTGAGGAATGAATATCTTCAATAAATTTGTTACTTCTCTTGAAAATACTACTATTATAACTATAATAATAATAATAATAATAATAAT
>JGI24700J35501_10930429_pt1 | contig 13958 bp, 4 predicted proteins | sample TergutTh196P1_FD_35501 | JGI IMG/M metagenome (IMG submission 35501) | reverse complement strand
AGGCTTGCTGGGATCCCACCGCATCTGGAAAGGCAATAAGATAATTCCAGTACATATGCACAGAGAGAAAAAATAATAATTTAATTTGTGTCTGAGTCTAATGCACAGTAAATATAAATGCACACGTAGTTTAATGAGCAGAGAAACAAGGCAATGGTGCGCCACAGTTGCATCGCTATACAACGAAGATCGCATTTTAGAACAAACTATGAAAAAGGCAGGAAGATGTGCAGTGAATAGTTTAACACCAGCAGTCAAGACAACTCGGGCGATAAAATCGAGAAGAATGAGATGGGTGGGGCATGTAGCACGTATGGGAGACAGATGAGGTGTATACAGGGTTTTGGTTGGGAAACGCTTGGAAGACGCAGGAGTAGATAGCAGGATAAAATTAAGATGGATATTCAAGAAGTGGGGTGGGGGGACATGGACTGGATTGACCTGGCTCAGGATAGGAACAGGTGGCGGGCTCTTGTAAATATGTTAATCAACCTTCGGGTTCAATAAAATGCGGGGAATTTCTTGACTAGCCGAAAACCGGTTAGCTTCCCAAGGACTCTGCTCCATGGAGTAAGTAAGTAAGTAAGTAGATAAGTAAGTAAGAAGTAAGTCAAGACATAACAAACCTAAAAACCTTATAAAATACGCTTCTACGTCGTATTATGGTGCCCGGTTCGAATCTCGCCCACGCCACTATCTACCTTGGCTGACGGGCTTCGCGGTTTTCCTCGGTCCCTCCAAGAAAATTACGGAATGACCAGTTGCTTCAATCCTCCCGCAATCTTCGTACGGACACTATTACGGACACGACACGGGAAGACGCGGGTGGGACGGGAGAGTAGCCACGAACATGTACAGTAGGCTGTAAGTGTACTGACCACTATGCTTGTCTCAGACAACATTTGTGTCTCATTTCGTTCTCCTGTAGTGCATGTAAGTGGCTTACACAAGGGATAGAGCGTGGTGTCAAGTTCCTCCCGCCCCGCCTTTGAAGCCACGACGGCTTCGGGTGACCCGCTGATGCGATACAGGTAGCGTCGAAGACTTAAATCGTAAACACATACATATTTATTATATAGCGGGATTAGTTCTGTGACCTAAATCCCGCTGTTCACAAATGTGAAATCATGTCCGTATAGTGACAGTTGAAAAACTGAAGAGTATCTCAGGATCAACCTACTTAGAATCTTTAAATGGCAACTTTTTAAACCAGGCATTTCAAAATCGTGGGTGCGTGCGGGCCGCAGCAAGCTGCGATATTTGATGTTGGGACGGAAAAAGAAAAATCTAAATTAGATTATCCAATGGGGTGCTATTCTACTAAGGGTTCTCACCTCTTATCGGAAGATTTTACAGAAACCTGGTATCTGCACTTGTAGCTAGCTTACTAATATTAGGTTCAAATTCCTGCACTGATGATATTGCATTATTGATGATGAATGTGACTGTGTTTATTGCAATCTTTCAGAGCTCTTGTTTCCTTTCATGAATGAAAACAGCTGTTCACACAGATGTGTGCTACCAGACACATATCAACCGATCCCATAGCAGGAGATCAGTACCTTCCAAGACAATTTTCCACTGCAACTTGTCACATGTTATACATCCCATCACGAATTTAAATATATATGTGTGTGTGTGTGTGTGTGTGTATATATATATATATATACACACACACACACACACACACATATAAGTGAAGAATCTGCCATACTTCATGAGAACATTCCTTAGGTTAAATTATATCAATACAACCAGACATACCTGTACGCCTATCCCAAGTTGAATGCTTAACGAGATACTGATGCAAGAAAAAAAAGTCTTCTTGCAGTTCCACATAGTGTTTAGTCTGATGCACAAGTCCATCTTTGAGTCGACAGTGAAGTGAAGCCATGCAATGGCGCATGTGCTATGTACTTGGAAGCCTGACAATTTTTATGCAACTAATACAAGCTTTTCTTATTTAATCAACGTATTTATGTCACTCATATGTTAATCAGGTGTTAAATGCACGTATTAACATTGCAGGAAAAACAAATTACTACTCATCTGAATATGTATTCAGTAATCAATAGATGTAAAAAACTCTTCTTCTTGAATACTGCTCTTACCGTTACCTCCATAACCGTCCAACTGAGGATATTGGTGTTTCTTTTATTATATCGATGTAATTTAATCTAAAGAATGTTCTTCCAAAGTATGGCAGAGTCCCCCTGAAACACCCTATATACATATGCAACCTTGACCTACAGGTGGATGACTCTCGCATAAGCAGTTTGATAATAACTGACATACCTTTCTAAAAACCTGCATATATAATATTTACAGCTTTATTTGTTCTATCTTTTATAACAAGCTAACTTGCATGGTCTATAAATATTTCAGTATGTATTCATATGAACCCTGATTATGGCGGCAGGCCAAAAAGGTTGGATCTTGAATCAATAAATACATTTTCAATAATGTATTTTGTTGGCACTTCTTGTAATAATTCAGTAACAAACTCTTTTTACTTCTGTGCTCACAAATAAAGGTTCCATTACACCACACCACTGAATACTGCCAGAAGAGCAGCATCACTGTAATATTGCTCATTCTTGTAGTTATAGAAATAATATTGTCATATCAGTAATAATTACTATATATTGACAAATCACATACCCCAGAGTTCAAAATTAGTCATACTGTGGAAACCAGGCTCTCTGGGTTCCCAGTGGAGCAACATATACAGCAGAATACAGACACAAATGCCACTGAAAATAGTAAGGAACAGCTACATTTGGAAAGTAAATCTATCCAATCTTGTATTGCACAGATTAGTTATACTATTGATATAAATGTTCATCCACTAATAATGAAATAATTGCTTTGGTTTTGTGCGCATCAACTTTGGATAAGCAGGGAAAACTAAACAAAGTTTTGAATAGCAGGCACTCTTGGTAACTCAACTTGGGTCCCTGAAAAATAAACACCATTCTAGATCTAGAATTTAGTCTCCTAGATTACTGACACTCTAAACGATGGAAATACCATTTTTGAGGGTCCACAGCTTTGCTACTTACAATTTATTCAAATGAAAAATTTTTGTGTACTTCTACGTGTAAAGAATTTAAAATTTGGAAGCCCTAGTCTATAAGTACCACTGAAAGTTTGGTACTGCTTGACACACAATCACATACTTTATGACCCCATTCAATTACAGGCTGTATGATCATAACACATTAACTTACTCTGTGGGCATGTCTGAGAATGGTGTCTTCGAGGGCACGAATCCATTTCTCCCTCTCTTCAGCACCTAGTGCTTGAAAATGGAAAGTTTTTCCATCCACGGTTATGGTAAAAGTGCTGTCATCTTCGTCATCTATCCCTATGACAGCACCTTTCAGCCTCACGCAACCACGACGCACTCCTCGCATCATCTTATCCCTCGACTGCAACAGGAAAAGTGTAACAGTTACAAATTTGTTGTTTCTTGTACACATAAATGTGACTAATGTGAAAAGTGCTTTTATGCTGCTACAAAAAGTTAGATCGTACTAGAAACTGCATGTGGTCTCTGGAATACATTTTGCCCCATGCTTGTCTTAAGTATCTGTTCTGGATCACAGCTCACACCATTTCCACAGGCAAGAACGTTGCAAATAAATCACAATGGTATACCACATAACCATCACACTTGTGTGCATGAAATTCACTTAAAAGTCCTTGTTTATTTAATGTGCTGAATAACAATGCAGCAAGTCTGACGCTACACACACTAATCAAAAAAAGTATATGCACTATATATGGAATCATACTTCTTAGGAACGGTACCTTGACTCGTATCCGGCCTTGCTTTTTATTGATTGGAGCAGTGACTGTGGATCAAAGCAACCTTCAGGCTGACAACTGTACACACACACACACCCACACACATATGTATACAAAGCTTCAAAATAGGACAGAGTGCCATGGGCAGACAAGTCTTTGACAAGCAAAAATGTTTTAAATGTCCCACAAGCATATCTGTTGCTGTGTTCTGAAAGGTCAGTAAAGCTTTATAAATGGAAGCAGGCTGCATCATAAAGCTCTGCAGACTGTCTGTTTGTCAGGCCTGGCCTACAATGAACTCTTTAAGGTAGGCATCCCGTTTTGTGATATTATGATAACTATATAAATTATAACCATCAACAACACAACTAAGTTTTAGCATTTATTAAAGCAACATGTTTTGACCCATGTGGGTCATCTTCAGGCTAAATACACATAAAAACCCTTAAAGGGAGTAAACACTGCTTTCTGTGAAAACTGAGATCTCAGTTTACAAATTCATTACCTTATTACATTACACGTTAAAATTGTTGTTAAAATCTAATTAAAAGCAAGTGGTGATGTGGTAGTGTAGACATCTGATATAGTTGATGGAAGACATGAAGCAGCTGGTTGTTATAATCCTGTGGTGTTAATGATATAGTACAAGAAGAATTAAATATATTTTTAAACATATTTTATATCACATAATTAAAACTGCATTTAGAATTTCTGAAATCTCTAGTAGTAGCTGGTAACAATGTCACTTACATATCCAAGAGAGGTAGAAACTTCGTTATCAGGCTGTAGGTTGCTGTTAACACATACTGTAATAATGTAACAAATTTATAAATTGAGATCTCAGTATTTATAGAAAGCAATTATACTGCCTTTAAGTGTATGTACATGTATTTTGCCTGAAGATGACCTACATGGGTCAAGACATGTTGCTTTAATAAACACCAAAACTTAGTTGTGTTGACAGTCATAATATATATAGCTATCCTACAGTGAAATGTGGTTAAACTTCAGACGCACACTGCTATTTGTGACTAAAACAGTAAGATTAATGTATTTGTATGTTAGCTCAATTTTGTTACATATGGGAGATACCCTGTCACACATTCAAAAATTTGCTATTTGTCTCTGTATTGGCACTGCCTGAGCCTGTTGGACTGATTTTGAAACATTCCTGAAATATTAAATAAAGGCTTCATACAAGACTGAGAGTGTTTTTGAGAAAATTTAAAGTTTGGAGCATTACAGAAAACTAGGATTGGCAAAGGAATGATCCAAATACCATCACTTGACTGCAAAACAGCAAAACAGAAAAGTCCAGATGCAAAGACGTGAAGTTTAAAACACTGTAGAAACATAAGAGATGCCCTAGCTAAACAATTGTTGGAAAACCACAAGAATGAAGATGTGGATTTAATGCAGTTATAACATGAATGCAAAAAAATATACATGCATATGCAACACAAAATGTGTCAAGTAATAATGCCATTAATAAAAAGAGCATGCTACTTAACAAACTCAAGGTCATTGCATACTGGTGCAAACTGAAGTAACAGAACTCAGAGTTTCAACATTGCTCAAACCAAAAACCAGCAGAATTCCTAACTTGGATCTGTCAGTCCAACTTAAAAACGTATTTCCTTTTGATCCATTTCAATATTATCATAATACCATCTGCTTCCCATGTCTCACATGGCTACTTCCCACAGAGCTTCCTGATCAAATATCTGTGAGTATGTCTGGTTTCTTCTATCTAAACCAGCGGTATATAGCCTATACTTCCTAATCAAATAGTTTTTTTCAATTCTCCACTTGCTTTCTCACAGTGCAATTTGAAGGAATACTGCATAACAAACGGTCTGCTTTGCATGATTATTTGTTATTTTGTGTGTGTTGGATGAAACACTGTTCACAACAAAAACCAGAACCTTCCATTGATCCAGGATGCACAAGTCAGATGTTCAAAAATGTGTGAAACCATTTCCAGTTGTAGGTTGCGACAGCATGTTTTACTAAGCTTCTAGTAACACATATTGTGACATACCTCTTCCCTAATAAAGTCCATAGGTCAGAGTCCTAGCAAGGTTAAGAGTAGTTTGGTTAGTCATGAAATATCCTGTATTCAGTAGAACCCAGAGTTCATTACTGCATTCACAACAGGCCACCACTGGGCCCTATCATAAGCCAATTAAATCCAGTCTAAATCATCACACATAAGTTACTTATGATCTATTTTAATGTAATATGCTCATTATGCTCGACTCAATACACCCAGTAATGTTTTTTGACACACACAAATTACAGAGCTCCTCATCATACAATTTCCAGCATCCTCTTATATCCCAAATGTTAGGTCCACATACTTTAAACACCAACTTTCTTCCCCCATGGTGTGCAAAAGATGAATTCACAATGGAGAGGTGGTGCGCCTGTTCACATGACTGTGTAGTGTACACCAAGTCAATGAACAAACTTTCATTACACTTGGTATTTCAGTTATATAATACAAACCAACAAAAATGCACCTCTTATAAATTAATATTTTAATTTTTAATTTTTGATGTCTTCTACATGTCTCAAACCCAAGGGTTCATCTTCAGGAAGATGGTTGTATGTACAGGTATGGTATAGTGTGTTGTACATGCTGCCTGAAGATTAACCCTTAGGTTTGAAACATGTAGAAGACACAGGAAAATTAAATATTAAAATGTTATTTTAGAAAAGGTGCATTTTGTTGGTTTACATTTTATAAATATATTACAATGCATGGTGCAAAAAACATATGATTTGGTATTTCAAGTTGGCAGAAGGTTCAAATCTTATGCTGTGTTGATTGCTAAATAGTTACCATGTTCCAAAGGGGACATGTGTGAGTCAAATGTTGCATTGGCAGGAGAATCTGAGTTTGGTTCCTACTGGTTCAACAATTTCCCTATTTTGTATGAAACTCAAATCTAACCACACAAATTTTTTCAAAACTCAATTCTTCATAAACAGAAGTGGTATATGACATAAAATATGGGTCTCACTAAGATATACAACTTTAATATGCATCACTCATCAGTATGATGAATATTAAAAATGGGGGGGTTAACTGTATATTGTGTTTTCTGTTGCAACAAATGAACATCACAGGCAATAAAGAGCACTCTAATGGGAAGAGAAAAATGTACCATTTAACAACACTGTCAGTTCCTAAGATTATGTAGTGTTGGTGGTAGATAAATGAAATAGGAATATGGAGCGCTAGTGTGTTAATAATGACAGGGGAAAACCAAAGTATTTGGAGAAAAACCTACCCCAGTACCACTTTGTCCACAACAAATCCCACACTGACTGGCCTGGGACCAAACCAAGGCCTACACAGTGACAGGCTGACAACTAACTGCCCAAGCCCTGGCACAGGCTCCACTCTATTGAAATTACACTCTTCACTACACATCAGTGGCTACACATTTACAATAAAGATGAATTAAAAAAAAAAAGATCCAAATATAGTACAATGCCTGCTTTATGTACTGTCTGACACTTCATCAAAGCACAAATGCAGGGGATATCAGAGAAGCTCAAGCAGCATACAGCATGACCGTACAGCTAAATCTTGCAGGCCGAAACCTTAATGTCAAGGTGACTACAACAATAAGTGAGTCAAACATCAGAAAATGTTATATTCCAACTAAGTGAACCACATAACTAACACTAAACAAGGCGGGTAATATTTCAAATTTCTTACTTAAATTTCAAGAGGCCTCCAGTTTGAATCTCAGTGCAACACAAGCTATCAAGACAGAAGATGTTCACTGTTTCCCAGAGTCCCTCTAGGCAAATGCTAGCACAATACTTCAAATCAGACATGATCACTTCCTTCCAAACTCTCTCCAAACAATTATTCACTATGCTAACATGCTAGATGACAGTACAGCTGTACAACAACACAGAGTGTTACACATGTATGCATTTATACACAGTGTTGTAAAGTGAAAGACATATATGTAAAAAAAGCAGAGGTAACGTCTCTACGTCTATGCCATCAAAGTACATAAGGAGGGTAGAGGCACAGTTCTGCTCATTCTTAACTTCAGGACTAGATACAGATGAGTGAGTAAATACCATGGCATTTATTTCTGTGCATTAAATGACCATTATGATACAGTAACCAACAAAATGCACAATAATGCAATTTACAATTAAAATTTGTAACTCCAACATGTTTTGACTCTTTAAGAATCATCCTCAGGGAGAAAACATCAATCAAATATGTATAAAACATGGATGAATTATGAATAAACAAATGAATAAATAACATTAATGAACATGAATCAATAATCATATAATGAGTGGCTAACTTTACGTCCTGGCAAGTTTACCCCCAACAACAAACCCCGGTAGCCATTCAAAAGGTGGCTGGGTAGGTCCCACAGCCAGTCTGGATGTTTAATCTTTAATCACACACCACGCACTTTGCACATACAATAAAAATGTAAGCAACACACAGCTTTACGTGCATTATAAACCATCTCCAATACAAGGTATGGTTAAGCTTCGCAGTTTTAAAATATAATCAAAAAACAATGTATCCAGATTAGGCCATAACTTACGGCTCTTAAGGAATAATACAAAATTTGTTATCTCAAAACATTTGTAGACTAATATGTGTTTCCTTTGAATTTGGCACATATGTTTGGATGAATCCTGAGTGAATCGGATATGAATAGATATTCAAAAAGGAAACATTCTGAGAAAGATAACATAGTGAATTTTATGAAGGTTACGCACTGTAACTGGCCATTCCATTAAATCTTTGGCTTTCTGTTATTCCATTACACATGATAAAAACTAGCTAAGTCATCTTTTGTAAAAGAATGAAATGATCATGATTTTTCCTTTAGTGTTTCATTTAGCAATGTGTTAATTACTAAGAATGTACCGTATTGTGAAACAGATCAATGAAGGAATACATATCTGGGGCATTGGTAAAATGAAAATAGATTAATACCTGCACACTCCCACAAGGATTACGCGAGGATTAACCTGGGCGTCTGTGACAGAAGGTACCAACTACCCACTTGTGCTATGATAAGGCCTAACTTTACTTTTAAATTGAAAAATAATATGGTAGATTTATTATTTTAGCAACTGCAGAAATACATGCAAGCTGAAATTTTTTTTTGGTATTCCAAAGCAAGAACAAATATTTTTGTCTCCCAATACGACTGGCCAGTTGTAGAGGATGCATCCCATCGTCCACAGACTTTCATGGGTGGGTAATACATCACACAGCTCTCTGACCAGTAGACTTTGTAACTTCCGTCTCTGGGGGCTGATCAGACAGTTAGGTTCCATTATTTTCAACTAGCTTAAAACAAACTAATGTGAATATCTTCTGGATGTTGCATAACATTTGGTGGTGTGAATGCAGTGTAAATTATTGACTCTACAATGTCCCATGAGTGAAGAATATAATTCATAAAATACTGTTCATATCAACTGATTGAATGAGTGATTCACCAACGGACTGTGTTTAGAGGCATGACAGTGCCAATGGCTGTTTACACCCATTTGATGCTTTGTACATTAAACTGAAACACTGTTAAGGGACCTGTAAAAGTCACACATTAAACACTATCCAAGATAAAAAAATTGAAGTGTTGTTTGTACAGTGCACTGTCACCACTCTGGAAAATGGAAGTTAAGATCTTTTTATAAGTGTGCTGTTTAATAATGCTGTTAACTGTTAAGATTATATAGTATACAGGATGAATGAATATGGAGCATTGGTGGAATGATAGGGACAGGGTAAAACCAAAGTACTGGAAAAACAATCTGATCCCACTGCAACCTGCTAACAAAAATCCCACATGGGCTGGCATGGCATGGAAGATGGGCCACCAGAATGGAATACAAAATGACGGTTTTAAGCATACAATACAAAATGCAATACTGCTCACATTTTAAAACCACACACAAATGCTAAAACACTATATAGCTTTGAACTACAACAATCCACAAAGTTTGCACTGGAAAACCACATGTAAGTACAAACGACTGCAATGGTTTCAATCTTCATTTACTGCAGATAAGTCTATCAGTACAAAGTTAATGTACCAGTGTCAGCACTGTACTATCTCGTACACATTATCCGTATTCCTGTACCTCGGAAGCAGGCTTATAGCATGTATGGGTTACGTGACTTTTCAGTCACCATGAAGTGTGGTTCTCAATGGACTATGACTGCCCACATACAACCTAACAACTGAACAATGATATTCTTTCTTATGGACTGCAGATATCACTGCACTGGTAGCTCATTTGACAGGTTACAATGTGTTACAAACAGCCTGTTCCTTGAAGGTTAGTGCAAATTAATCTAGCTGTAATTATTCAACAGTCAGTAGCTACCCAAGGTTGTATGCTTATGGTGATGAAGTTAAGGAATTGGCCTTCTTTTCAAAGTGTTTATTTAAGGGTGGATATTTTCCCAATTCTCTATGTCATACCCATATTTTTACACTGATAACATTAACAACTGGAAAAATAATGGCTGATATGTATCTCCAAGAAAAATACACCTACCCAAACCTCATATAACCGTACTCATTTCTGTTTGCGAAGAGCAAACTCTATGTGCTGGCCTGAACCAGTGCTCCACCCTGCTGGCTAATTTTTCCAATTTATGGCATACACCCCTAGAAGAAATTCTATACTCCCATCATTTCCTAAATAAGAAATAAACATCCAGGTTTCAAATAAAATTAAGTAACGTATATGAAGCTGCAAAACGTTTTTAAATGATGAATGTTTGCATACCTATACGCAGATATTGTTACACTAACTTCTTTCATATGACAAATTCGCTTCTCATCCAGTTTTGACATAATAGGCTGGTTCTGTGTGTTTCCACCTTTCAAAATACACAATTTCGAATTAATCGAGGGCACCTGTACTTCGTATTCGTTTTCGAACCGTACTATGAACAACCGCGACTTTCCTAACCTCAACATGATACTAGTTTCAAACACAATTAATAATGACTTACGGTATAGTATGACAGCAATCCTGCGTTGTCATCCAAAACAAACCACCGATACTGCCAGCCTTTCATAACATTTGTCCACTTGCTCAATGAACCCTCCATCGCAGCCATTGTAGCCCGAATACCTACGGCCAACTGCCCCAAACAAGAAAATTGCTAATGGCCTTAGTTCGCCAATCACACATAACTAGCAGACGAACTACACGCCATAGGACTGAGCACAGATCATCTAGCAAGGGTCAGGGGTGGCAACTGAGAACCACAGCGACCTGTACAGAAAATACACATCCGTGCTCGACCACTTTGACGGAATGGCCACTAGTGCCATCTACAGTAACGCGTTTTACTTGAAAACGGCATTCATTTGAACTGTCGTTTACTCTTATGATGAGCCCGTTGATATTTCAATGGGAAATTTTGACAGTTTCCTTCTCAAGGTATGACTTTAATTGAATAGTCCATATATATCATAGCCAGGGGTCCACAAACTTTCAAAAAATCTTGGAGTCACTTCCAAATACCTAGTGCCATAAGGTGACAAACTTCAGTTTCTGAGGACTCGCAATTTCGGAGTGACCTGTGAACCTGTTATCTGGCGCTTTCTGCTCGGCACGTGTGAACTGGTACACATTTTTGGTATGTAAGGAAAGAATACAGTAATTACCCTGAAAATATTAGCTGCCACAGTGCAAAATTTATTCACTTCCCACTAGAAATGTGTGGACCCCTCTAATAATCACAAAGGGATACTAACAAAATCACACTTTCACTGAATTTGGAAGTTGCTTAAGAGGCAGCTTTAGAGACGTTATCGGCCACGTACGACGCTGAAATTCCGACTAAAACAGTTTTCAAGATTTTTGTTATGCTTGGCACGGCAGATACCATAATCACCCTAAAACACCTATCAATATTTCAGGCTTCTAGCTTTAATTTCCATTGGGTTATTACTGCCACAGACAGATACACATGAGGCTTCTTTTATTATTGACGAAGATGGATTGTTGTCTGCTGGGTTATGTCACGGTGTCAGGGCAGACACATTGTGAAGGCAGTACGTCCCTCTCACCTGTAAGACTTCACAATGTAACAACTCAGAAGGTAACTTCACCGCTCTAAAATTCTCAATTTTTATACATGTTTGTTGCTTCTCCTACGCTGATTGGCACCTTAGGTTACGTAGTTTCGAATAACATTTTTACAGTTGTTGTCCTGATGAGTTTGAAATGTTAAAGGCAAAAGTTTGGGGTAAATTTCTGGCAAAATAAACTAGACCCTATTAACTGAAATTTTCCCGGCCGAATTTGAAAAGAGAGCTTCTCGAATTTAATTTTTATATGCAATCGCCATTCAGAAGGTGGAAGTCTTTAAGAATGAAACGAGTATTTTTTGTATGTAGGGAATAGCATTAGTTTTAATTATAGTTTCAATTAGTTATTTTAATCACAAAAATATAATTTATTGCTTAAATACATATTCCTGAACAACATAAAAGAGATAAAATGAAGACAAGTATCAGTTCCTTTACTTAGCAGAAAACAATTTTTGTTTCAGACGCTTTTACATCACCTGGAATGAAAAAAATATATTGGCTTCCACGCAGTCCAATATTAAACCTATTTAAATATGTTTCGAATACAGTTGTATTTTTTTGATAGCTTAATTATTATGTTTCTAATACAATTGTATGTTTGATAAGATCTGGATTTTGTATTAAGTGCAAATTTGTTTTACCACCACTTCTAACTAAATCGATGCTTTTCTGTTTCATATAAAGTAACGCCGTTCACTTATATTACCAACGAAAATGAAAATGGTCAGCTACTTCTAGCACAAATTCCTAAGGGATATTTAATCAAAACAAAGTCAGTATTATCGAAAATGAAAAATATTGGAAAGACGTGACGAAATGTCCACATTATGCATTAATTCTGACCTACACTTTATGATAATAATATATCACAAAAGGAAGTTCTATACAAAAATGTCAGAATTAGTGACAGAAGAACACAAATTCAACCAGAGTTCAAGGAGACGTATTTTGACATATTTAAATCGGTATATATATACTTTAATAGCAAAATGTTTGGTAATGACCTCTCATTGTGTTTTATGGATAACTACATAATAACATCACAGTCAAACACAGGTGTGATGTACTGTAAAACAACGCACTCTTTACAACATGACACATTTTTCGGCTCAAACGGGTTATCATCGAGTTTTATATAGGAATATTAAGGAAAGTAAATGGGGTTCATAAAGTATTTCATCCTAAGTGTGAGATCTCACCTTTACATATATCGTATACTGTTAGTAGCTATAACGAAATATTTTTTTCGTACTTTTTAATTTTTATTGTTGTTATTCGGATTGTTTAACTATTTTATAATATCTATCGTTTTAGTTTTTGGTTTTTGAAAAAGTTTTCGATCAGACTTTAATTAATATGACTTTCAAAATAACAAGTTAAATTCAATAAAATTGCTCTACATTGTTACAGCTGTTTGGGTATTCTTAAATGTTGTATAATATATTATCCTTAGAATTGTTCTTTCTTGTGCTGATCTTCTTTCTTCTTTAGGTAGACCGATTACGTCCCGTCCACCTGTCCTAACACATTTGATGGTATGGTAGTTACGAGATGCAAATATTTAGGACAGGCTACTAGCTACAGTCGGTAGACTCACGACTTCCACTCGAGGAAATCTACGGGTGGTGTATACAGAGGCAGTTGTACCCAGTTATGTGATTTTAAATGAGCACTCGAAAGAATATAAAGGTTGCAGTTGTTTAATTGAATAAAGAAATGTCATTCACTACACATGGTGATGTATTATAAATTCTTACTCTACAACATATCAAAGGCAAACTTGCTAATCAGCGCGCTAAAACATGAGACACCCTACCGCATCCATGTGTTGTCTCGGTTGAACTGCTGTGGTTGGAGACAACACATTTTTAAAAATGTGTGTATGTGTAAGGTGTATTGTACAATGTTATAGAGCGCATTATGTAAATAAAGTGTTCATTTTGTGGTCCTGACGAAGGCACTTTTTACACTTACGCAAACATTATGTATATATATATATATATATATATATATATATATATATAT
>JGI24700J35501_10930430_pt1 | contig 13966 bp, 5 predicted proteins | sample TergutTh196P1_FD_35501 | JGI IMG/M metagenome (IMG submission 35501) | reverse complement strand
CGTCAACGAGCTAATTAAAACGCTTAAAACCATCGCTAACGGCATGCACGCTATTCTCACCACCAAAGATGCTACAACCCCACTACCTGCTGACATGGCTATCGAGGATATTGTTGAATTAGCTCGCGATGGCATCAAACTCCCTCACGCTGCATGGCATCAACTTAGCCCAACTAATACCCGCATCACTTCTATACCCACTTATCCTTTCGAGGGAAGACACCATTGGATATACACTGAGTCTATGCTTGAAACTAATTCAACACTGCAGACTATTTCATGGTTAAAACAGCCCCTTATCAAGAATATTCCTCAGTCTTCAACTAACGAAGCATTCACATTGAGCATCGCTGCCCTCTCACGGAGTGTTTGGCTGTCGTCTAGAGTGACTGCGTACTGGGGTGATGACCTAATCTCATCGCTAAGTCGCTATAACCTTCAACTTGCTATTTCGCCTGAACACGCTGAAATTCTAATTGATCTATATGCATCAGGTGATAATATGGAATATTTGTGGCATCGAATGACAAGCCTTCCTCACAAGATCAACCCAGTAGCCAAGATGGTGTTAATCTGTCAGGATTTATATCCGCGCAAAACATATGCTTCATTTGATCAGATACGAACCGCCATTGCTGCAGGAGCGGCTGTGGCTTGGCGAAGTCTAGCCGCTGAAATGGGCGCTTCTGCATTGATCATTGATAATACAGAGAATACAGCAATCGATCAAACACTTATCAGAATAATAGATGAACTTGATGCTAAAAACGTCTCGACAGTCATTTCGTGGCCAGAAAACGTTCGACACGTTTTAACTTACCAACCCAAGCAAGCTATAAGCCATTCAGGTCTGACATCAGCGACTGAATCAACCCAATATTGGGTTGTTATTGGAGGAAGCGGTGGCCTCGGTTTAGCATTGAGTCGCTTTCTGAGCGAATATGGCTATGGTGTAATAGCGATAGGCAGATCACAAGAACCATCAAGTCAATTCCAAGAATTAATGATAACCCAAGGGCCTGATCGTGTCATTTATCGCAGTGCAGATGCAACCAATCTGCAAGATTTCCTAGCGCAATGTAAACCGATTGGCACACAAGGAACCCTTGTTGGAATCGTCAACGCAGCTGGACAGACCAGTCAGGTCAGCTCTGTCGCAATTAAAACATGGCGTCAAGTTGATAACCAAATGACAACAAAAATCACAACCACGATCAACGCCATTGAAGCTGCTAAACAGTTAGGTGGTAAATATGTGGTTTTGACATCATCACTGGCCGCTGTAGAGGCAGAGGCTGGAAAAGGGTTGGCCGACTATGCAGCAGGAAATGCAGCGCAAGCAGCGCTGGCAATGTTACATTCAGTCAATGACCCGCTCATTGTCATTGCCCATCTATGGCCAAATTGGTCTGGGATCGGATTAAATGCTGAGTCAAAATACGCCCAACTTCATTCATTATCAGTTGATGAAGCAGTATCTTACTTCGCAAGACATCTTACTGAATCTGGTGTGTTAGTGATTCATGGACATCCCAATGAAAGCAAAAGCATGGAATCAATTTCAAGTGATGAGGATCAACCCTCATTCTTGAATAACCATGAAGCGAATCTACCCTCGCGTAAAATTGACGACATAGCAACAATGCATCACCTGATCGAACAAGCTGTCTATGCCGTACTTGGTCCCGTTGATAATTTTAGATCATTCACAACTATGGGACTTAATTCTTTACTTATCGCAGATTTGGTAGCAACGATTGAGTCGAAAACAGGTCTCGTAGTAGCCCCTAGTATTTTCTTTGAGCAACAAAATGTCGATCAGTTAATTAAAGTACTCATTAAGGATGCTTCTGATTCCACTGAGATTCAAACCGAAATAGGGAATGCTTCGCTTGAACCCACGACAAAAGCAGTAGAGCTTGCCAAAATTTTATCACAACGAAAGGAGATCTACAATGAACGTACTTGATCTTGCCATTGTTGCCCTTGAATTACGGCTTCCTGGAGCAGAGAGCCTATCTGAGCTCTCTGACTTTATTCATTCCGATCGCTCAACCATTGCATTATCTCCAGCTTCACGATACATTGGTGCTTCAACACAAACTCAAAACTCCCGTTGGGGTAGCTTTTTACCTGACGTTTTTGCCTTCGACCATCAAGCCTTCAATCTAACTGAAGAGGAGTCGCTATTTCTCGACCCTCAACAACGAATCATGTTAGAAATCGCAGGCAAGGCCCTTGACCAAGCAGGTCTGTCGACTCACTTAAATAGAGCCAATGTGGGCGTGTTCATTGGGGGACGGATGAATTCCTATGGTTTCGATTATAGCAGAGATCAATGCCAGAATAAAAATAAACCAACTTGTCCGCGCGCACCCGCTGCCCCCTTATGGGGGCGCTCACAGAATTTCCTTGCCGCATGGATTGCCGATCGTTTCGATCTTGCTGGCCCAGCCATGGTTGTAGACGCAGCGTGCTCATCTTCATTATCCGCTCTGTGGGTGGCTGCACAAGCAATTGCTAATAAAAGTTGTGAGATGGCTCTTGTTGGCGGCGTGGATCTCCTCATTGATTCGCTGACCTTCGACCTATTAGAGGAAGCAGGAGCTCTCTCAAGCACTGGATACTGCCGCCCTCTTGATCAACGTGCAGATGGCTACCTCCCAGGGGAAGGTGCCATCGCATTGGTATTAAAACCAATTAGTACCGCTCAAAAAGATGGCGATGTAATTCTCGCTCATCTAAGGCAAATACGCGCCAATAATGACGGTGCAACCATGGGTGTTACCACCCCTAACGTAGCCGCTCAACAAGAACTTATCAAACAGGTTTATACGGCTGGGGATGGATACCATCTCGAATATGTAGAGCTACATGGTACTGGCACTGCTATCGGTGATCCGATAGAAGTAGATGCACTCAATAGAGGTTTGCTTGCTGCCAATGTTCCTGCTCATCGCATTGATATTGGATCCATTAAACAACAAGCAGGTCATCTTCACTCTGCATCTGGTTTGGCTGGTTTAGCAAAAATTACAGCTATTGTGCAAACGCAACTAATCCCTGCAACTAGTGTGAGCAAACCGAATCCAAGACTTGATCTTGATAAAACATATTTTAAGTTAGCAACGCAAGCTCGAAAATTGATTTATAATGATGCTAGTCTTGCGGTTAGCTCCTTTGGCTTCGGCGGAACGAATGTCCACGCAGTCATTCGCATGCCCGCAGATCCTAAATTACCAAATATTGACAATTTGCCGCTTGTACTGCCTCTATCTGCACCAAGTCTTGCCCAATTGAGGGATTTAACTGCCCAGTGGGTTGAGCAACTCATGACGGCTCAACCGATTGATGCCGCTAGAATGTGCGTTGCAGCTGGACGTCGAAAAAGTTGGAACTATCGCCTCGCAGTCACTGCACACTGCCCTCAGAAGATTGCTTCTTTACTGACGAAACGTCTGTTTTCAACTAAATTATCATCGCTAGCTCAACCTCAATTGATTCACTTAAATCCCACTCATGATGGTGCAACCATTAGATGCATAGCATATCTGATGGAGCTTGACAGTAATGTAAAGATGCTAGTCGATGAGCTAAGTGAACTAACTGGTATGAGCCTAAATCAGCTAACAAACGACCTACGCTCATTCGCAGAGCTATGCCTTCAAGCTAAGACCCTCACTAGTGTAGGATTCCCAATCAGTTACTTGAGATTCCCCATAGGGTGTGCCGCTATTGGTGATTTTGTTACTGGTAATATCAGTCTAATGGATGCGCTTAGTGCTGTTGCTTTGTTTAATTATACAGAGAATGAAGCATCAACTATGTCCCAAGATTTCTGTGTAGATATGGCAAGTATCCTATCTACAGCGCAGTCAACAAATGATATTCGATCTGGTCTAGCCGAATCGCTATGTAGTGCTTATGAAGCTGGTGTAAATGTCAATTGGAGATCCTTTTACGGTAATGCATTGAGTAGCCTACCGATTCCTCACTATCCTCCAGATGGGAGCACATTTAATCTTCCAGAACGATCACGTCGAAACGTGGATGGTATTGATATCAAAGTTGTTAGTCAAAAGCCGGATTTAATAATTGAAGCTACGATGCACGCTCATTCTGATTTGATTGCACAACACTTGGTTTATGGTGTAAATGTTTTACCAGGTGTAGCGTGGTTCGGTGTGGTGCAGGATATGCTAGCTGAAGCCGGAAGGCATTATGATGCCTTAGAAGATGTCCGATTCCTAGCGCCATTGACACCAATGCCGGCAACAAAAATCATCTGCCGTCTCGATGCATTCGAACGTGTGACTGTCAGTAATGCAAGCAGTGGGCAACAATACTTTTCAGCTAGTATGATCAGCAATACAGGTTCAATCCCCGAATCCATTAACGTCCACGATAAAATTACTGATACTAGCGTTATATGTTCAGGTACATCAACTTACCGATGGCTACGTAGTCATGGTTATACTCATGGCCGCTACTATCGAAACATTAGCTTCATCGTTTCAGCTGGAGCTAACCAAACCATAGCGCGACTTGAAAGCTCCCGATATGGTGCTAAGTTGCACGCTTTAAACCCAGGTCTACTTGATGCCATGACCATTAGCGCTATTGATCCAGTCAGGATTCTCGATTCGAAAAGTCCCGAGACCACTGTTGTACCTTTCTCGATTGGCTCTGTTCAGTTTTACCGCCCACTCACAGATACAGTCTTCGTTCACACGACAGTTTCATCACACAACACTCAGGGCTATAGAGCCACACAAACATTGTTATCAGAAAACGGTAATCCTGTAGCCGTATTCACAAATTTGACTTCGAAAACGATTACTTTTGAAAAATTAAAGCAAGCAATTTTCAAAAATACTTTTTGTGATAAGACTACCCATTCTGAGAACGTTTCTGATGGGGATTTACCCCCAGAAAATATAAACGAATTAGATATTACAAATCACGTAAAAAAAGAAGAAAATTTTAACACCTCTACAAGTGTACCTCCCTCCGCTTCCGAGCATTCTGTTCTAACAAAGGTCTCAGATCGAAATACGGAACACCTTTTGTGGTTTCTTAGACAAGCAAATCTTTCCGTCGAAGATGCTGACCTAGAATTCCTTGAAACCGGATTCGATTCAATAGCTTTGGTTGAGTTATCTGACAGGCTTGCCTCAGAATACGCGTTGCCTTTATACCCAACCATCTTCTTTGAATTTCCGACCCCTAGGGTCTTCGTAGAAGGATTCCTAAAGAATCAAGGAGTTGATCTACTACAAAAATCTGTTGAAGAAAATCCTGTTCAAAACTTTCCAATTGTAAATCAGGCAAATATTGCTTCAGAAACTACTGAAAAAAAGCATGTTCAAAATTTTTCATCCACGGCTCAAACAGACATTGCGATTATCGGATTGAGTTTGTGTTTGCCAGGAGCGAATAATGATGCCGAATATTGGCAACTACTCTCTCGTAAAGAAGTTAAAGCCACTTCACTTCCGAAAACACGACGCGGCTGGGAAGATAAAATGCGAGTGGTAGCCATTGGTGCGTATCTCAATGATGTTGATATGTTTGACCCTAGTATTTTTAGGATTTCACCGCGAGAAGCCCCCTCAATTGACCCACAAGCGCGAATACTCTATGAACGCGTCTGGGAAGCTCTTGAAGGTGCTGGTATACAACCAATCGGGGAGAATACAGGAAAAACCGGCCTATGGGTTGCTTATAGCCACGATCACTATTATGAGGAACGTTTACGCTGTGATGTCAAGGAAGGTCGTGGCCTCGGTTTAGCAGCAATGGTAGCAAATCGACTATCATTTGCTTTGAACTGGCATGGACCAAGTCAGATGATCAATACCCTATGTTCTTCCTCATTGGTTGCCATTCACGAAGCTGTTCACGCACTTCGCCGTAAAGAGGTTGATTTAGCAGTGGTCGGTGCAGTTAATCTTGCGATCTCTCCCAACTATTACACCTCAATGCAGGCAATGGGTGTAATATCAGCAAGTGGCCGCTGTCGATCTTTTGACTCACTGGCAGATGGTACCCTTCCCGGCGAAGGTGCTGTTTGCATCGTACTGCGACGCCATAATGAAACTGCAGCCCGTGGTGAGTCGACTTTAGCGATCATAAAGGGAACCTCAATCGGACATGGGGGATTGTCCACACGTTACTCAGCACCGAACCCTAACGCTCAAGCAGCAGTGGTATCAGCGGCATTGCATGATGCAGGAGTAAGCGCAGATACAATTGGACTGATCGAGGCTCATGGCACAGGCACAATATTGGGTGATCCGATTGAAATTGAAGGACTCAAGAAGGTCTGGTTGGGTTCAAGCAATCGAAGACAAATCTGTGGTTTAGGTTCGGTAAAATCCAACATTGGTCATTTAGAATCTGCTGCTGGCCTGGCAGGTTTGGTCAAGGTTATTTTAGCTATGCAAGAGAAAGTACTACCGCCCACTGCAGGAGTAACACGTCCTAATGATCATATCGCATTCGAAGATTCGCCATTTTTTCTGATAGATCGCTCCACTCCATGGCCAGCGAATCGACCACTGGCAGGAGTTAGTGCTTTCGGTATGGGTGGCGTTAATTCCCATGTTGTACTGGCACCTGCACCAGCCGAACTACCAGTGCAACGCCTAGGATTACCACCTGAAGCGTTCGTATGTAAAGTTTCGGCAGCGACTGAATTGGCTTTACGCCGTTTGGCTGGACTTTACGCTGAGGCACTAGGTGATTTATCAGCTTGGCAAGTTGCTGATTTCTGCTTCACTGCCAACACGGCTCGAGCTGAACTTAAATACAGTGTAGCCACTGGTGGTTCTCTCGAGCAAATCATTACTAGCCTCAAATCTATTCAATGCGGGGAAGTTCATGTTCCCATACGTCCCCTTAAAAACTTGGTACCGCACCACCCTACTCCCGACTCGCTATCACAAATGAAACCCAAAACAGCCGTTATTCTCGCAGATCAATACAACCAGGGTCATCAAATCAACTGGCAGCATCTGTATGAAGGCGCGAAAAATAGGTTGATCCCTATACCTACTTATCCATTTAATAAGCAGTCGTATTGGTTGCCTGAATTAACTAAGGCGTAATATGCGATACTAAAATCAAAACTGAGCATAAGCAGCACACCCTTGCTGAATATGCTTATACCATTACAAATCAAGGAGAGATACACAATGACGTACACTGAAACAGGGCATAAGAAGTATTATACAGCTGAATGTGCCTATGCTATTGCAGAAATGATTAATCGTTCATACCCAAACCAAATTAATGCTGATGATTACGCAGCGGAGGTACAATCCAAAGTTCCCCCTTTAGAACTCAAGGATAGAGTATATGTACTCGCCGATGGTCTACGTAAACGTCTGCCTCAGGATTATCCTACCGCTATCAATATCATAGTCGATTCGTTAGGTCCGGAAGATGAGGATCTTACGGGTATGTTCAATGAAGGTTGGTATTTGATGCCCGTTGCTCGATTTGTTGAAGAATTTGGCTTGAATTATCCTCAAATCTCTATGGATGCCCTTGCGGAGATTACGAAGCGACATACAGCTGAATATGCGGTTCGTCCATACATTGAGCAACATTATGAGTTCGCCATGAAAATCATTGGTGAATGGGCAATAAGTCCAAATTTTCACCTTAGACGCGCCGCTTCTGAAGGAATTCGCCCGCGATTGCCTTGGGCATCTAAGCTTCAGTGTTTTATCGATGACCCTAAGCCTGTTTTGGCTATTCTTGAACTACTACGATCAGATTCCAGTGACTTTGTTCGTAAATCGGTTGGAAACAATCTTAATGATATCACGAAGAACTGGCCTGACCTCGTCATTGAAACCCTAGAACGCTGGAAATCTGAAAGTCCAACCACCGAAACTGAGCAGATTACAAAACGGGCGATACGTGGACTGATTAAAGCAGGTAATCAGCGAGCTTTGGCGCTGATTGGTTCCATTGGAGGAGAAGATATTAAAGTTCCTTATTTCAATATCACACCAGGGGTGATTCAACTTGGTGAATCATTTCAGCTTGAAGTAGATCTAATAAATCCATCATCAAGCACTTACAATCTTACTGTTGATTATGTCATCCACCATGTTCGTAAAAATGGTCGAACAATCCCAAAAGCATTTCGCTTAGCATCTCTTAAGCTGGGTGCTGAAGAAAGTCGGCGTATTACAAAAAAACACGTTATCAAAGCGGTTGGTGTACGTGCTTATTACGGTGGACAGCATCAAGTCGATATTGTAGTTAATGGACTGATTAAAGCCTCTTTAGTATTTGAGTTGGTCATATGAAGAGCCTATCTATTTCACCAAAACACCCAGTGGCAGCTGAACACGTCATCGATGGCTTGCCATGTTGGCCAGTGGCAGCATATGTAGCTCACATGATTGATGTATGTCTAACTACTTCGTTGTCGCGTTGTTGGCTACTACAAGACTTCAGTGCTATACGACCGTTATTCGTTGACCGAAATATCTATCTATACATAGAGAATAACACTGATGATCGGATAACTGTACGGATGTCTGACTCGGATGCGCATTATGAGACCATACCAGCATCAGAGTGTGCACGTGCCTTTTGCAGTTCAACCACAATGTCAGCTCCAACATACTTATCATTGAACGATCTCCGTGCGTCACATAACCATATCGTTCCCATTAAGGATTTTGAGATTTGGCAACATGAGAGTAACATTGTTTATGGAGAGCTATATCAACTCCAACATGAACTTTGGTCAAATAATACACGAACTGCTATATTAAGTCTAGTAAATGCAGACACTTGTGGCCAATTTAACCAAACTTCTCCCTTCCGTATTCATCCCTCTTTAATCGATACACTTTTTCAACAACTTGGATTCTTGGCTGGATCACAGACGAATCGCCTTATGCCATGGTTCATTAAGGAAGTGCGATTCGCAGGTCCCGTTTCGGGTCCTTTGTTTGCTCACACAATGCTTACTGATGCTTCCGATCACAACATAAGAGGCTCATCACGCCTGATCAATCCTCAAGGGGAGATACTCCTTGAGCTGGAAGGCATCGTATTACGCACCGACACTCAGATAAAAGAGGCGAGAATCTCTAAGGAATTTGAATGTTTATGCATCTCATGGGAGCCTAGCTCTCCCCCTATATCTCCATTACAACAACCACAAAATCCCTTCGTAATAAAATTGAGTCCAGCTATTAGTGCTGATAATTTAGCCCAGCAACTCTATAAAATGGGGCGCCATCTTATCGAAATTAGTAAGCGTCCTGAGGATACGATCTGTGTGGTTGGACGACAAGTACACAACGTCCTGGCAGATGATCGTCCTGACCCAGTTCAAGCTGCGCTATGGGCTTGGTATCTAGTAGCAAGACAAGAGTTTCGACAGATTAATATAAATCTAATTGATATCGATACACTCGAGCCAACAAGCGCACAAATATCTGCTGGATTCTCCGAATGCGCCTATCGGAACGATCAAGTCTTTTTACCTACTATGATACCTACTCACGCAATTACTAAAAAGTCCTTTTCAATCGAAAATTGCTTAATAACTGGAGGGATAGGAGATCTTGGACTTATTGCGGCCAATGTACTAGCTGATCTTGGCATTGTCAACTTATGGTTGGTTTCCAGAAGCGCATCAGAGCACAAAGTTGATCAGACCACACTTGCATCTTTACGTGCGAAAACAAATGTCCACATCATTGCCTGTGATATTGCTGATATCGAATCTTCGTTGCCACAAGGTATACCCCTCGACCTGATTATTCATACAGCTGGCGTTGTTGAAGACTCGCTCATTGCCACCGCCACCGAAGATCGCATCGTACGCGTGTTGCATCCTAAGGTTACTGGCGTTGCTGCCGTGTATCAATTGGCAGCAGCCCATAATCACCCAAAAGTTATTTTATTTTCATCGATAGCATCAACTAACGGGCGCCCTGGCCAGAGTACCTATGCTGCGGCCAATGCTTTCATTGATGCCTATGCTGCAAATTGTAGAGCTGATGGGCTTCACTGGTATTCCCTCCAATGGGGACTTTGGAATGCTGGAGTGGGAATCCCAATTGTTGAGATGATCTCTAATAACGATTACCCTTTCCTAACGCCAAAGCAAGGGGCGCTAGCCCTTAAATATGTACTGACCAAGCTACCAGCAAATACCTATCGAATCATCGCTAAATCTAATAAATCTACGCACTCAATCAACACTCAAGTTATAGATCCACACATAGAGCCAACTCATACAAATCTTGAAAAAACTAAAGGAAGGAGGCAACCCATGAAACTACTACTTGAAACGATTGCGACTGTATTGCGACTTGATCACGTAGATCCCATGGATTCGCCGATTGACCTAGGTCTAGATTCCATCATGGCTGTAGAAATCACCTCAATCCTAGGTAAACAGGGAATAAACATTGATCCAGGTGCATTTTTCGAAATAACCTCCTTAGCAGAACTAGAAGAACGCACGAGTCACACTAACCTCCTCAAAGTTCCACCGATTCAAAACATTATTGATCGTGACCCTCTGATACATAATGAATCAGATTCTCTCGCTAATGCTACACATATGAATAGCAGCTCCAGGCCGATTGATACAAAGCAAACAATGATATCTACTTACCCATCTAAATCCCATTATGAATTACACGCTACAAAATATCCTCAAATTGATCCTACACATATAAATAGCACCACTATCTCCAGATCAATTGATCCTAAGCAGCAGATAGCACCTATTTATCCGTCTAAATCCCAGCAGCAACTACATTCTGCTAGATTGTTTCGACCTACACTCCCATCACGTTTAATTGACGCAGTTGATGCCAGACCACTAGAAGCTGTCATTGATCACCTCTCCAAAGTAGATCGTACGCTTGTAGCCAATGGGGATTATTTCTATGAACCCGTGATTCAACGCATTGATCGCGCAAGGGTCAACTACAATCACCAGTGGCATCTTAATATGGCTTCTTACAGTTATCTTGGGCTTATTGGACATCCATTTATTGAACAGGCTGCTATTGATGCCATTGATCGTTTTAGCACCGGAGCACATGGCGTTCGACTCCTTGCAGGAACAATGGAAATTCATCGTAAGCTAGAATCCACTATCGCTAAATTCCACCACAGTGAGGATGCTATCGTTTTCTCAAGTGGTTACATGGCTAATGTAGCAACTATCGCTTCCCTTGTCGGATCGGGAGATATTGTCATAAGTGATATGCTCAACCATGCTAGTATCGTCGACGGTTGCCTTCTCTCAGGTGCAAATATGCAACGATATCGTCATAATGATATGAATGATCTTGAGCGCATTCTAACCAGTATCTCTGATAAAACCCGAACCCGATTGGTTGTATCGGATGCTGTCTTTTCAATGGATGGCGATATTGCTCCCCTCCCTGACTTAATTCAAGTATGCCAGCGTTACGGTGCGATTCTCATGATCGATGAAGCACATAGCTTAGGTGTTTTAGGGGCTACTGGACGTGGTATTTGTGAGTATTTTAATGTCGATCCAGAATTAGTTGACGTGAAAATGGGAACGCTTTCAAAAACCATACCGTCCACAGGTGGATACATATGCGGATCACGAAACTTGATTTTTGCTCTGAAAAATAATGCACGTGGTTGGATGTTCTCAGCTGCAATTACGCCAGCACAAGCAGCTGCAGCCACAGCAGCTTTTGAAGTCATCGACCAAAGTCCGTTTCTGGTCGCTCAACTGCAAGAGCGGATTCGTTTTTACCGAAAACTCATTGCGGAAGCAAATTTCTCGACTCTTGGTACTGATACACCTATTGTGCCTATTATGACTCATACTGATGGGGATGCGATAAGATTCGCTCGTCATTCACAAAGCAACGGTCTTTTTGTTCAACCGATTACCTATCCAACAGTTCCACGCAACGCGCCGAGATTAAGAACCATCGTAACATTAGATCACAGTATTGATGATCTTCAAGAAGCAGTATCAACCCTTCAACATACCATTACAAGAAAGGATTAATTAGATAGTTACAGCTCAGTGCCTAGTGTGCCCATTCGGTGATCATATTGGGATCTGCCTAAATGTATTCAAGATCATTGCGAAGATTTTAACCTCCCGATCTTCCGCGCGTTTTTAAACGCGTTACGCCTCTTCGGCTTAGAAAACTTGTTTTTAGTGATGGATAAAAAGACATCCATCACTAAAAACAAGTGGATATGGGGAGTGGTCTGTAGGCACTGAACTGTAACATTAGATATTTAATAAAAAAGTAATTAAATGCTTTTTCAAAGAAAGGATGGTTATATGAACGTAAACAAAACACAGAGATATCAATTTTACTCCGCGCTTTTAAAAACCATCGCATGCACGCGAAATAATGCCAGCGACGATTCAAATTATCAAGAAGGCGTTCTGGACCCAGCACAAGCCATTCGTAAAATGGAGACAAGTTCTAATACCGAGCACATTATCGAAGCAGAGGCTCAACAAGCCTTCAGCCTTCTAAATAAAATTTTCACTACTAAACAAACGCCTAATGATGAACGTGATCACTTCCTACGGTACATTGAAGAAGTATCAGGCGTTTCAGTCAGTAGCCTAAGTGAGGTATAAGTCATGGCTGACAAGGCAGGTTGGTTTTATCACACGCTGTGTTCGTGGCATAATCCCAGTTCAGATGGTGGATTTATGATGGAAGGACCACTTATTCAACCACCACTTAGTACTGGCTCAGGGACACTTTTACAGCGATGCGAGGCGTTGGTCAAAGTCAGTGGATTATATGAAAGCTTTGTCACTCCAGAGTTCCATCGTGCAACACGTGATCAGTTGGCATTGGTTCATACTCGAGCGCATATTCGTCATATCGAAAAGCAATGTGCATTGGGAGGTGGGGATGCAGGTATTTTTGCTCCAGTTAATTATCACTCTTTTGAGGCTGCTAGGTTCGCAGCGGGAGCATGTCTCAATGCGATTTCATCTGTTATCAACGGGCAGTTAGCTCGCGCATACTGCTTGGTTGGTCCTCCAGGACACCATGCAGAGCCTAATCGGGCAATGGGTTGTTCCTTGTTTAACAGCGTAGCTGTCGGAATTCGAAACGCACAGCGTGAAGCTTCATTAAAAACAATGGTTGTTGATTGGGATGTTCATCACGGTAATGGTACTCAAAAAATATTCTACGATAATCCCTCTGTTCTTGTCGTATCTGTCCATCAAGCTGGATTATTCCCACCAACTAGTGGCATACCAACCGAAACTGGGGCTGGTAAAGCTTTAGGGTTGAACCTCAATATTCCACTACCGGCTGGCTCAGGTCATGGCGCTTATCTTGCAGTGATTGATCAAATTGTTGTGCCTGCTGCATTAAAATTTCGTCCTGATTTAATCGTGATATCAGCAGGGCTCGACGCCAGTGCATTTGATCAGTTTGGCCGGATGTTATGCACCTCAGACACTTTCTTTCATATGTCTAAGCGCATGATTGAAGTTGCCTCAGATGTATGTGATGGGCGAATTGTTTTCTGTCATGAAGGTGGATACTCATCATGGTATCTACCCTCGTTAGTAGCGGCAACGGCGGCTGCAGTTGCCGGAGTAATTCAGCCTGAGGATCCTTTTTTACGCTCGTTACAGAGCCTGCCAGGCCAAAGGCTTTCACAGCCCCAACAACGACTTATCAATCAAATTCGGTCCTCACACCCTTTATTTGCTGAAAGTAAATTTTAAAACGACAAAGTAATTAGCTTCTGAAAATTAAAATAAGAAGATGAAGATCGTTGCACTCTTTTATAGAATGCAATAATGGCAAAAAAAATTCATCGCAAACTTAATGTATATAGTACAATATGTAGTGCCGGATTCAAAAAAAAGAACCTCGACAATTGTAAGAACGTGGATTTACCTGTAAAATAATGATTGAGAAATCAAAGGTAA
>JGI24700J35501_10930431_pt1 | contig 13973 bp, 5 predicted proteins | sample TergutTh196P1_FD_35501 | JGI IMG/M metagenome (IMG submission 35501) | reverse complement strand
AAAAAAAAAAAAAAAAAAAATCTGTTTCACGTTCAGAATATCTGAGTTTCGAAACGCGTACCGGCGCCACTGAATGTGCGCGGACTGATGCCCAAGTATTGCTTTCATACTGGCCACAACTACTTTACTCCACAAGCATAACAACGCTCATTATCCACTAGCAGCTTGACTTTTACTTCGGCGCGATAGAAGTCCAGTGGCTCATTCCATGTCCTCAAAAAGACCAAATAATCCCGGCGCTTTTACATCTCCTCCACTAAGAATCTGACCTGAAGTGTTTTCAATCCTTTATTTTATTTTAATACTAAGTGGCCATAAAGTAATAATTCCATCGTTCGAAAAAGCAGACTATCGACTGGTTGAAGACAGCCTCCCTAATCTCCTGTCCCAGTTCCTCTTACATTTGACCATAATCTCTTACCCAGACACGTAACACAGCATCGGAGCACCTGACGTCGCAAGCACAATTCATTACACATTCATTTCAAGACTTCTTACGGTAGTTCCAGATGGAACCAAGATCTGAGGTTCAGTACACATAAAAGGAAGTGGGCCGGAATAGTGCAGTCGGTATAGCGACTGGCTACAAGCTGAACGGTCGGGGGGATCGAATCCCAATAGTGGCAAGATTTTCCGCACCCGCCCAGACCGGTCTCAGGGCCCCACCCAGCCTTCTATACATCGGGTACCGGGTCTTTCCCAGGGGTAAAGCAGCCGAGGCGTGGTGTTGACCACCAAACCCAATCTAGAGCCGAGGTTAAAGAAAGATTAGAGCTAAACCTCTACTCTCCCTCTGGGCCGTCGTGGCCTGTTATAGGTAGAAATTTAGCTTTACCTCACACATTAGAGGAAGGTGAGTCAGTACACCAAAAAAAATGCAACACCGGCACGGGTTCGGACACCGAGGAATTATTTGCATATTGTTTTGTGTGTATATTTCCTATGTGCTTCATCACTTGATACCTTCCAAGTATATAGCAACAAAATATATCGTTGAATTTCTAGTATTGTTCATAAGGTGTTCCAAAATACTTTCGGGATAATTTAATATCTTAATCGTAAGCTGGAGGGCAACTAAGACAACCCCGTTTATTCTATCAGTCGAAAACGCAAGAAGTTGATTAATTAGTAAAGTTACCACAAAGGAGAAAAACATTTTCTCAGAAACATCTAAGCTTCAAATGGGAGAAAACCCGAGGACCTATGAAGGTATAATAACCATCAGTATTTTCCAAAAAACACATAACTGTTTCCCAAACAATGCACAGAAGATCATATAAGGAGGCATATATGTGTGTGTGTGTGTATATATATATTAAGCTTAAAGCTTAGAAAAAAGTTCAATACTAGGTTATGATTTGATTTTACACAAAAATATCCTCTTGCCATTCACACACAGGTATTTCCTAACATCTGTTCCTGACACTCATTAAACCGCCTCGCAGCACCAATTGATCTAAAAGTTGTAGTGTGGGACGAAGCCCTGGCCTCGTTTTCAGAGCTTAGTGAACATTTACCACCCCATCTCAAGTACAGGAAGTGACATTATTTCCGTGGTAAGCTGAGTTACCAGATCCCACTCATATTTTAGGATTTGGGATACACTGAAAAATTATTGTAGCCACGATCTTACGAGAAGAGAATTAACTTCAAGTGTCGGACGGCCGAACAAAAGGCAGGGAGACTTAGAAGGTGAAAAAATTATTTGAAGAACTGGTGACGAGGGTAAAATTTCCACTCGTATTGACACGTTTAACAGGAATTTAGATATGATGTCTGCAGCGAACTTTTCGACGTGTCTTGTTAGAAGCCTGTGTGATTTTTTGAAATTCCGTTTAGTTATAGATGAGATAAGAATACTAATGATTTAGAGAAAGTCACGGCTACTCGAATGTGTATTATAATTTATCTGCATCTTCATTAATAACTGCGTTTGGAATCCAGTTCTCATATTCATGATGGAGCAACTGACAAGACTTGCCGCCCTTTACAAATCTCACACACAATAGCGACTATCCTCAAAGTTTCTCTTGGTTTTCATCAGAACTTCTGGGCAAATGTCGGGGTACCAAGCGTAGCTCAAGTTAGACCACGACGGCTTCCTTTCATGAACATTTCCTTCAACAATCTCCGATTATTCCATAATTTCGCGAGATACAGGCTGCGAATGACAGCGTCCGTAAGCTATCTACAAATAAACAATGAAATGAATATACAACTCTACGTTATTCGCTTCTTATTTGTAGAGTTTTGAATGGTTAGTTCGTCTTATAAGGGAATGCAGAAAAAACTCTCTCTCTCTCTCTCTCTCTCTCTCTCTCTCTCTTCTGAATTTCAACACGACAATGGTATCATAAATCACCATAAAATGAGCAAGCTTAAATTCACGCGCACTTAGTTAAGCCCCAAAGCAAAACGACAAATGACAGACTAGAGGGACAGCATCGTGCATCTTAACCTCTGCATTAGAAGGAGGTAAGTGGTCAGGTTCAGACCCCGGTAGCTGCACCCAGTAAGCAATTATCTTCTGTACCTACAGAACGAGCAGTTGGGCGCGTCCCACAGACGACGTGGGAAATGAGGAGAAAAAAAATTTAAAAATCAAGTTCTCCGGGATGTTGTGATGAGTCATCTTGTAACTATTTACTGACATTTCGAAAGATGGTAGCGCAACCATCTTCAGGGCCATGCATTTCCGGAACAAAAATTTTTTTTAATTACTTGACAGTGTGGATAGGCACCAACAGATACACTGTAATATCCGAGAAGACTCGAGTCTTCAGCATCACCGCTTGGAGAACCTCAAATCTTGCAAGCAAAAATTATCTTTCTCTTGCCGGCACAAGAACCACGATTCCTCGACCAATCACACTACAGCCACTGTATCGACGAGACTCTCTCGACTCCTAATAAAAAAATAAACTTCAGAATGTGCAACTGAGTAATTCAATCCACCCTCAACAAAACATACGCTGCCGGTATTGCGCTACCTTCTATACAGCGAATCATTTAATCTGGTGCTTAACGACTCTCTTTCACGAGTAGGTACGAACTAAAGCCTTATACAGAAAGTGGATGAATTTTGGTCCACCATTGCTCCATACTGATTTTAAAATTTAGAGCGGGCGAAGCCTGGGAACCCTCAAACAAAGCAACTCACATATGGATATAGGGAACAATTGTAAAGAAAATAACTTTCATAATTTCTTATTCATCTTCAAAGCTTTAAGGACGGAATTCAATTGTTCTAGCTTTAAAGTCTTGGTTGAAAATGTCAAATATGTGTAGGTCTAACCCTTCCAATTTCTTGACAAATCAGAAGGCTCACCACTGTCTGTGTATCTCTCTACAGATATATGGACAACGGCATCTCTAATTTTTTTTTAATTCACTGTCAGTTAGAACCGCAAAAATGATCCAAAACACACCGCAGACAAAATGATACTTAACACGGTTAAAATTTAAGCAGTCACGTTCACACCGCTGGCAAAGACCCTGCGATACCGGTTACATAAAAGGCCAAACCACAGAGGCACTCTTTGCAGAACAGTCTCTTGTCTCTGAAAGGAATCGAGCCCCAGTTCCGCTGCCGTCCACTCCTTAGACTAATTAGCACACAGACGGCACAATGTTTTACCTCAGTACTTTAATTCCGAGGGTACAGCTACCAGTACTGAACTGAGAAGGAGGCGGGACGATTTGATAATTGTCGCTATCTGGAACAAAAGCCATTTCCATTAGCCCTCAGTCACTGCGGTGTCTAAACCAAGCAACTTAGGATGGTTATCCCCAGATTATTACAATAGACCATCTCCTGAAACATCGGGCATAACAGTACCTCAGAAAATGAAAAATGTGCAGCTTGCGTCATAATAAATTAAGACTGTCGTATGTGTGGCAACATCAGAACCATCATAAATAACTTATCTCCAGAATTCTAGATAGTAACATGCTTAATATAAATAATATGAATTAGTGAGGAAAAGCCAATTATCATTTTGAATTCCACAAACCGTCTGCTTCGGTTTAACACAAAGAAAATTTTTTTTATTTGTTTGTTAATTAAACCCTGCTTCGGGATGTACTGTGAATATATCCCAACAGAAACACTTGGTCTGCCAAGTGTAACACGCTCATGCGTGATCGACCTTCTGGAAAATCATGTATGTGTTTAGAATTATAACTACTAAACGCAAATCTGTTAAACCGAAGACTATTAACAGAGGCATATGACTACTTTGGTAAAAAGATGTGACTGTGTTATATTGACGTATATCTTAAAAATCTTGTATAAAATTACTTGCATTGTTGTACATTATGTCTTTTTGTAAATCCTGTACAGTCTGATGATGGGTTACTTTAAAGCTGATATTTGTAGCTGTTGCTTTTCTATTACAAGTATTTGCTAAGGCCACAATCATACACTATGCACATCAAATATTGTTTGTGAGTCATAAATTACAAATATGATGAGGACGATGCAGACCTTCCAGGCTATAGCCGACAAAAACAAAGATCAATACAGAATCTGTGCTTCAATCACAATTCCTTCACAAAAAATAAGATACCAGAACAATAATAATAATATTATTCATATACTGAAATATAAACCTCTACAATAGGACAACATGACTTTAGGTTGACTTTTGAGTTCTTGATTAACTTTTGTATTCCACCGTCCCCCTCCCCAAAAGTATTGACCTGTACCTTTGAGACAGATGTGCGATTTCGTATTTTTCTGTATTCTAAGTCTCAATTAACCGCAAGGAGCCTGAAGTCCATGGAAATAAAATTAAATATTTAGTTCGCACCTCACAGAATATACCCTGCAACAGAAAATGCAGTTGATTAATGCGGTTCAGGAACACCATCGTTATTTAATTATTTAATGTGTTTCTACCTTGTACGTCAATTTATCAAATAAAATAGCCATCAAGGCACACAACGCATATCAAATATGTTTAATATCTGCTACATGGTAACCTTCATAATGGTCGAGAAGGTTCAAACATGTAGGACTTATAAATTACATTTTTACCTCTTTGGTTGTTTTATTTCATAAAACCTTTACTTAGTCTGAGAAACATACAAAGCACACACACCCTCTTACTCTATGTTTATGTACATGTTCATCAAATACACCAAATTTTGGGTTAGTTATTAACCACATCTGACACAGTAGATCATACATCCAACTGTCAAATTTTATAAACATAAAAAATTTCAATTAGCCAAGAGATAAGAATAAAACCAACTCACATTTTGCTCTTCGAAAGAGATTCTGAAGACTTTCAGAATGTCAGTAAATGTAGCGTACAATAAAAGACGATTGGCAATGTGCGTATAACTTAGGTTACCACAAACTCATTATAAGAAAAGCAGACATAAAAAAAGAGAAAATATCGGCGATAAATAAGGTTAAAAATAAAATGCGTTTCGTCACAGTTTTATTGAATAAAAATGAACATAAAATGAACACAAATTTAAGTCCTTCTCAAAGTTTCTCTGCTAAAGGGTTCTTTAAATTTCAAGCATATGAATTCAAAAGGGTTGTTTTACAAGCAGGTTTTTCACCAAGTCCAAGCTGCTCAAAATTTCCATGCCGAAGGTGTCCGAGACATTCCAAAGGTCAACTGTTGAACTCACGTTCTCTTATTTTTTTTTTGACTCGGACAGTGCCAATATAATAGTACAATTAGGTATTTCTTTAAAAAGTAGTAAAAATATACAATTGTATTTTGGATACCATTAAAATATGCGTAAGTTTTGAGAAATAACAAATAGTAAAAAACTCAGACAAGCTTTCAAAAAAGGACCCGAACAAAAATGTTTGGGCCGAAATGCAGGACATGTCCGGGGAAAATGGGGCGTATGGTAGTCCTACGTACAAAGTAACAATGTGGCACGTTCGCGTAATGTTTATACATCGTCAACTATCCTAGGGTCTAATACCATTCACCCGAAGAGAGCGCATTTATGGTAATGTAATTTCGTACGCAACAATAAAACGTACTTAGGCCTCTAATTAACATGTCCTATATTTTGCTCAGTTCAACCAAATTTGAATTTTCACGACAGAATTTCATAAACTGTCCTATATAAAACTTCAAAGAAATCCGTCCAGTTGAATCATACTTGTGGACAGGTGGACATGACGAATTTAATGGGCGCTTTTCGCTACTATGCGAACGTGCCTAATAAGATAATCACAAATACACTTTGAAAATGGTTACTCTCTCTTCCGACAGACTTTCGTAAACAGGCTGGCCAGTCGGAAGAAAATAATGCCAATCCTCTGTGAGAATATCCAGTAAAGTGGCTTGGAATTAAACTGGGTACCGACCGAACAGAAATCTAGAAGGTCAGGGCTACAACCGCATAATTAGAAGCCAAAAGAACCAGACCAACTGGATCAGTAACCAGAACTATTGTTCGGCATTGCTCAGGAGGGCTAGAAGTTTGTGTACATGAAGAAATATTCTGATTAAAACAAAATGATAAATAAGCTGAGGCCGAGCAATGCAACTTGTAGGGTAAATCGGAGCTCGTGAGCCCAATACTGTTAAAAACAGCCTTCTCAGTTTTGTGTAAGATTGCGGACACAGGCGTGTATTAAATTACGGGGCACCAGTTTGGTGTTAATTAAGTGATTTACACCTTATCTTGTTATTTTATCTCACGTTAAGAACACATAGGCTTGATTATTTCCTTTCATCTACCGGGTGTTACTAAAAAACTTCACTTGATCCCCTTTCAGTAAAAGAACAAACATGACGTTACCTCAAAAAAAGTTCAAGGCGACTCTTTTCACAAAGAACACGCTGTATCACTAATAAAAACCAATTACGGAGTGAGATCGTAAATATACGGAAGCATTCACATTAAGCATACGTTATGTTTGTCCGATTTTAACCTAACCTGAAATACCTCGACAAATTTTAGTATATATTCTAAACATGTGACTCACGAAAATTCGTCCGTTGGGATTCGCTCTATTCATTGCTGACGCACAGACATGACAAAGCCAACAGTCGCTTTGCTCAATGGTTCTGTGTAAGGGCCTTTTAATATTATCAGGAAAAACAGTCTATTCAGCTTCTTCACATACGTGTATTTTGAAGAAGAGACAGATGTTCTAAGTATAACACCACCAAGCCGGGCAGACGCATATAAACAATGATTATAAATAAGCCGAATAAACCAAAACATGCAAGTGATAAATCCCGGGTTATAAATTTTATAAGTGTTCATAAGCAGGTCCAGAAGAAGGGTGTAATAGAAATGCGTTATACAAGGACATATAATAAATCCGCGACAACGATGGTAATAGCCAGCATCCAAATTTTATCCTCCACCTCTTGAAGCCCTTTCAAGGTCGCATGTGGTCACACCATCAGTCAAACAGAACAACTTGTGATGCTGACCACAGAGGCAGCAGAGATATGAATGGCATCCGTGTTGCTGTCCGAAGGTCTCTGGCAGAACAAATGAAACTGCCACACAGCAATATTTCTAGCTATTTAAACAGAAACGTATCTATCAATAAAGCTCATTCAACAAACCGGATGTCACGAAGTACTAGTGTGGCTCATGCTTCGGATTTGAAAGTTCCTGATTTCGAAAACTCATGCTCATATACATTCATCGCTACGTAACCTCTGACTATGGTACAAAGCAGCAAAATAGTACCAAATGTATAGACACAAAACATCAGAATTTTTAATTAAATAAGAAAGGACTCTCGGTTTCAAAATTCTCTAAACCACAATAGGGATGAGTGGCGAGTCCCTGTTAATAATGTATTTACTCATGGAACTTCTTCACCAGCGCCACTCAGCTCTACAAGAAGGACTCTTTTCCATGGAGTTTTTTACGTTCCTGCAACTCCACTACATATAAATGTCACGTGTCATGCTTTACGTATCAGTTACCGAGCACCTAGCAACTTTATTTCTCAATGTCGTCACGTATTTATTTTCATACTTCGAAAAACTTGCCACCATAAAGTGTTCACATTTTCCAGAGGTTAATATTATTCGCACCACACAAGCGCCAATGGCCATCACGTTTCTATTATTTATTGACAGGCACTACAAACGGTTACCTGGTGACGACATTGCTACCCTCTCTACAGCAGTATCAGTCGGTGGGTTACTGTTGTCATGTTGATATCCGTGATATAAAGAAGGACAAGTCAGACGGACGGACAGACGAGTGTAACTCGATAGTGGGGTCCTCTAAGAATTCCAATAACAATTTCATCTCTCTTTATGAGCGTTCTAGTACTCACATGATCATTTAGTGCAAGGAATTCAGAATCGAAATTATGTTTGTTTGCTTCAGCTTGGGACAGCAAATAATCAGACGAACATGACCATATGTCTGAGGAATAATTAGTAGCTGGGAAGAGCTGAGACAGCTAGAAATGAGAGCCATGTTAAATTATAAAAAGTTATGTTAGTCCCTTTTTCAATTTACGGCAGCGAAACTTGAAAACTGAAAAGATACCTACATCAGATACTGGGATGTCGAGGATAAATTCTTTACGATCTGTCTCATCTCACTTTTCCTCAAAGGCAGAGAAAGTAAACTTATTAGAGAAGGGCGGAAATATTACTAATGCAAATAAATTTAACTAGCTACGCAAAAATTTTGAGTAAGCGGCATGTCTTTTGGTATGTATTCGGAAGGTACTTGTTTCGAATCCTGATGGAACATCATCCTAAATTTATTTCGAGATTTTCTCCGTCCTTCCAGAAAAAATTCCAAAAGACTACCTTAAACAAGGATACTGCGGTTCTCGAATTCGTTGCTCACCATCATCCGATCTTACAAAGTCCGAGTTACTGAGAGTGTCTTTACGTAAACTGAAAGACGCAAAAAGACGCCTACAGAAATAAAAACCTCTTACACGTGAAATAAATGGACTAACACCGCTTACGGAGACAGTTGTGTCAGTCTCGTCATGGAGGAAAGCCACAATTGGAAGATCAAGCAATAAATAATAAATTAGATTTACCTATATACATACACATATGGTTACGTTCGTCGGATCTACAAGTGAAACACAAAGACAAAAGGATGTGGAACAAGTCATAAATACACAAATATACACAAATTTTACAGCACAAAATACTATAAACATTTCATGATACATTATTATAGATCATATTTACACACAAAATTCAATCAACAGGGTAAAAGGGGTGTGTACTCAAGTATTTTCTTAAGGCTACTGCTTTTTCAGTCTTAAGTTTTGCCACATTACGTGGTAAATTGTTGAAAATTTTGATGTCACCTAAAATGTACTTTTTCAAAACAACGTAGGTTGACATTTGGTCTATGAGGATGGTGTTCATACCTTCTATTAATAATGTGACTAGATTAAGTTGTTTGAAAATGTTATTCATTGTTAATAATGAAGTTCATTTATGAATGTATATTTGCCATGGAACATGTAGAATCTCTAATCTGGACGTCCCAAAGCAGGGACCGAGATGACTGCTGTATTCTGGGATGTGGCGTTCTGTAGGTTGACAGACGTCTACCGACGTTTAGGAGGACAAGGCTGCCTCCATCGTCAGGGTAGATGATCATCCCAGAAAGCAGCAATTTTCAGGAGTCATTCAGTACAAATTCAGGAAGCGGTATTTGTTCAGAACTACTCCTTGACGTGTGAAGATAATCTCATACAAAAATTATACTTCTGCATTATCCTCTTCGGCAGTACAAGATGCAAAATTTATCTGCGACCTTGTTGGCAGATAGTCAAACTCTCTCTTACCCTTAGAGCCCCTTGTGGTCAACAAACGGGCCCCAGCAGGGGATCTCACTGCTTATTCCCATCATCGAAAAGGAATATCAAGCCTGGAGACAAGCTTATTTCTTCTTTCTGTTTCTGGCGTCTTATAGCATACAGACTAGGCTTCGGAATACGGATAACACATTTCGGTGCAGCAGATTGTTACTTTACCAACGTATACACTGGCCGAACGTTTCTTTTGAAACTTCACTGGTTTAACTTTGTATCATTTTAAATACCAGTTCCATCTGCCCTCGTCTTTTTCGTTCCGAGTATTAATTTTCCCGCGGTCCAATGCAATAAATATGGCAGCCAAATCCAACCTTCAGTACCAGAGCAGCACTGAGTGGATCCTCAAAACTCATTGCAAGTGAATTCAGAACTGCAGACATATCACGGACAGATTACAAAGTGTTATAAATACATACATAATTATGAAGCTTTGAATTCAGCAGGTTCTGAGTTCGATCCTCGGTAAGTAGACTGGCAATCCTAAGATAGAATGCCATCAGTCTGTGGAATAAGACGTTTGAGATCTTCAGAGCGGTGCTACTGAAGATTCGAGTATTCTGGGACGTTACGCTGTGGCAAATGGTAAACAATTACGACGTTTCGAAGCAACTAATTGCCCTCTTCTTCAGGATCAGGCAGTTCAATAAGCCATCTAGGTCTAAAGATGAAGGCACTACATCCTCCGAAACGTTGGTAGAATCTTACCAGTCGACACGGCGTAACATATCAGAAGACCTAAGTCCTCATCCGAAATTTTGCAGCTTATTGTTGACGATTTACAAACCCCGAATTAATGAAACTAGTACAGTCTGGGCTGCAAGTCTGACGGTAACATCACTGATGTCCAGTTGACAAGCGGAACCTGTAACAAACGCTGCCTGAAACGAAGAGTCTTGGTCTATTTGGGAAACACAGATGTAAAAAATGGATATTATTAAAATGCATATTAAATAGAGAGTGAATGTGAGTACAGGATTCATCTGACTCCGACTATGTCAAATGTAGGACACCTTTGAACGAGATAAACCTTCAGATTCAAAATAAATCGGAGAATCACTGAAAAAATGTGTGCTTCTATCAGCGTCTCAAGAATGATTTTGCTCCCCGACATTATAGAACGTTTTGGTTGATTTGTGGGTACGCCTGCTTCATATTTGGAAGGCTCACGGTTCATGTCTCGTCGCAGATAAGGCTACCCAGACCGGGATGATTCGATGTACCCTCCTGACTTACTCAGGCAACGTACCTGGATAATACAGATAACCCATCGGTCCAGGGTTCTTTTCCTTCTACACTCTTTCCTATTTATCATTTACTATAAAAACCTTAAGCGAAGTGACATAATGAACAAGTGACAATAGTACCAATAGGCTAATCAGCACCTGGCGTGGTTTCAAAGACAATGCAAAAGAGACTGAAAATCGCAAAACTGAGTAAATCAAATCTAATAACATCAAAGGGCTAACAATGCGCGGAAAACGCCACACTGCCTAAATCTACTTTCGATAGTAATTAGTGAAAAACTTTATAATTGCGTGAAAACGCCTATAATTTTAAGTGGGGTTAACTAGCTTTCATCTGTGTAGCGATTATTATTATCATTATCATTATTATTAAAGCGTGGCTTCAGTATAAATACTTGCCTACGTAATTCGGCAGTGTCCCTTTCCCCCAGAGGTAAGGAAAATCATATTATAACTGCTATTGAGTTCTGTTTCACTTTGGAAGAAGATAGCCTGTGAAGAGTTCCAGAATTTTCTCTGTGCTTAAAATGGGTAAAGTATCGCAGACTCGCGATTTATATAACGTTTCATAACTCACAAAACTTTTTCTTCTACACCCTTTTACGTATAAGGAAAAAATCCGAACTTTAAAACACATACAATATTATTATTATTAATATTCCTCAAATCTAGGCGTAACAAAATACACTTTAATAAGAGAATTTATTACACAAGTAAACATGTTTTATAAACTTCAACTTGGAGAACCATTAAGTATCAGTCAAACACAAACAAGTCCACATCTTATACAGAAAGCCTAAAAACAGCTATATGTTTGGGCTTTTAATTAAGTCATCATCAGGTTGTAAAACATATGGATACTTACCGGTTTTCTGTACAGTTAGCACAGCGAGTTGAGTCAAGTTGTTGCCTTCAGAGGTATTTTAATTTAGTGAAAATTGTAATAGGAAGACCAAACCGTAGTTGGGAGAATATTAAAACGAATCTTAAAGATAAAGAGTAGGTGCATATAGCAGAATCGTCTGATACACCACCGAGTCTAGTGACGTGCTGTAGTAAAAGCGGTGTTGAACACGTTTCATGGAAGGGAAGGAATGTTGAACAAAAGGAACCATCAGCGTTTCAAACCTAGCTCGCTGTACAGCTAACCTAAGCGATTTCAAACCGAAAGCATTTCCCGAAACTCCCTTCGTGTTTAACGTCATCGGCAGAAACTTCTTTCATTATTATATTCGTTAAAGAGACTGTCTCTTGTGAACCCTAGTTGCCGTTTATTATTAAGATGGATAAATGAAAGACTATTAGATGCGAGAGACATGTAGCGCGAATTGAATGAGATGTGAATAGAGTGTTTTTTCGAAAACGATGAAAGGCGGATATGAAATGAAATAATTTGGCTTCGATTGGAGAAAAATATAATATTAAAATGGACCTTAAACAAAAACGAGTCAGAGTATGGACCAAAGACGTAAACTTACAAACATTAACAAACACACATTTTCGATTTAATGCAAGGACTTCCTTTATTAGCTGGCCAACTGTTGGGTTTCTCACGTATGCCCCTGTTCCATGGAGACGTAGTAAAAGTGCGCAAGAAATGAATGCGGGACTGAGGCAGCCTGTAGGCATATATGATGCAGGCGCTTGTGTCTTTACGGACAGCGATATAAGCGCGTAGGTGGGCAGTTGCCAGAACTTCGGAGAGATGCGCTACTTCCAGCCTCAAGGTAGAAGCGTATTTTCTACACAACACTACTTCAAAAGGAGCCAGGACAACGTAGGCGGTACCGTGACTAGCCTTCAGACTGGACGACCGAAAAACTGTGGTTCGGTTCCCGACAAGAGCGTGAAGCTTTTCGCTGCGCCAAAGCCCATGCTACAGTTCTGTTTCTCCGGGTGCAAAGCGACCGGACCGTGAAACTCATCTCCATCTGTTGCCGAGATTACGAATGAGTGAAACCATGTCACCCCTTCCACACGTCTTCAAGGCGGGCATGGGGACAAATTGACCTCAGGGTGTCCCTCCCAGAAGAAAGTAAACATAATTGTCCGCACTGTCGGAATTTCAAATATCACACACGAGGGAGTCGCTCTGGGTTTCGCGGCCAGTAGTTTGAGAATGTTGCAGGAGAGTTACGCGATTCTTACACCGACACTAAATTGTTGCCAGGGCAACGCGTTATGTGACGGCATTTCGAATCTTGACCGCCATCTTTTGGTCGGGAGACAATGAAGTCAGCAAGATAGTGAGAGAACACAAGCCGAGGGACCATTTTTCGTTTTCTTTCTTCAGCTAGAAGAAAATCAAGCATGAAGTGTTACGAGAGAGGGGCTTTTTCTCATTTAGAAAGCGCCCTTTTTTAATATATCTTTCTCACTCATTCACCCTCTTTTTTTTCTCATCGCTTCTTTACACCAAAGACACTGGTACAGTCATTATCAAACTAAATGTAGACACTTCATTTCGTCTATTGTAGTACATTGTTATTAGTGGGAAGAGACAGAATGTTTACACAAAAGAACTTTACTACTTTACCCTAATCGAAATGGAGTGTGGAAGAAATGAAATTAAATTTGAAATAGCTCAGTAGTCGTTAATGAAAATGTTCAAGTATTTCCACCTTCACTATCTTCCGTAACACGAAACACCACTTCAGTTTGTAATACATAGTCAAACAGCACTGTTCGCATAATGCTAACACACATATCCTGCTATTTTATTTATAAAAGCAACCCTTGAATTTGTATGCATGTATGCGACTATGTGTTACTTGCAATGCCCAGAAATAACCAACATGAAGTGCAATAAACGCCTCTCTGCATGTTGTTTTCAATAAACACAAATATTAACAGAATAGCCCTTTTAAATTCGGGGGAAATTAATGTGTCATATCTTCAACCTGTGCCGCCGCCCC
>JGI24700J35501_10930432_pt1 | contig 13981 bp, 14 predicted proteins | sample TergutTh196P1_FD_35501 | JGI IMG/M metagenome (IMG submission 35501) | reverse complement strand
CAACCGAGCCAGCTGAACCAATCGAGCCAACCGAGCCAACCGAGCCAACCGAGCCAACCGAGCCGACTGAACCAACCGAGCCGACTGAACCAACCGAGCCGACCGACACAGTCGAGCCAACTGAACCAGTCGAACCAACCGAGCCAGATGAACCAGTCGAGCCAACCGAAACACCCGAACCACCCGACACCCTAGCAATAGCCACCGAGTTTATGGATTTCTTCATGGCTGGCGATATTATGGGAATGGTTCCGTTTATGTCGGAGGAATTGCTGGCGGTTGCCGCCGAGACACTACCTGCAATGTTCCAGATTTTGCTGGTGCAGGGCGGCGATATGCTCTCGTTTGCCTTGCACGATACGCAAACAACGGATATACTTGGATTGGGCTTTGTAACGCACACGTTATTTGATTTTGAGATTACCTCGGTAATCGGCACAAGGCTTTTCCGAGTGGGCGTGGCACTAGACGGGCAAATTGACCTCTTCACGGATTCAGTGGCACTCGGATTAGGCTTTACGCTTGTGCAAGTTCCACCTGCGGCAGATGCCACATATTCCGCCGAGCCTGTAACCGTGGGCGCGGGAACGCCGTGGGCTTTGGACGGAATGTTGACAATCCCGAACGATGCAACGGCTGAAAACCCTGTGCCAGCGGTCGTTTTGGTACATGGCTCTGGGCCGCAAAACATGGATTCCTCCGTTTTCAACAACCGAGTATTCCACGAAATAGCCAGTTATCTGTCGTCCAACGGCGTGGCGGTTTTGCGGTACGACAAACGCACATTAACGCACGGCGTGGCAATAGTAACAACCGTGGGCGAAAACTTGACAATTTGGGAAGAAACCATCGAAGACGCAATTTTGGCGGCGGGGATTTTGCAAGCCGACGAGCGAATTAGCAGCGTTTTCGTGGCGGGGCTTAGCCTTGGCGGAATGATGGCACCCGCAATCGCCGAGCAAGGCGGCTTGGACGGTGCAATTTTGCTGGCTGGCTCGCCGCGCCCATTGTTCGAGATTTCCTATGACCAAAACCATCAAGCAATCGCCGCAGCTTTGGCAGAAGGCTTGATTTCCGAGGAAGAGGCAGCGGCAACGCTTGCAATGGTTGAGGCGCTGATAATCGAGGCGCGCAACTTGCCGAATTTATCGGAAGAAGAGTTAGTTGGTGCGATGGTTTTCGGGTTTCCTGCATTATACCAACGCTCCGTAATGGACAATTTGCCGTTACCGATAATTTCTAGGAACGTGATACCAACGTTGATTTTGCAAGGCGGCAGAGACTTCCAAGTGCTGGCGGAGGGCGATTTTGACGTATTTGTAGAACACACCCAAGGCTACGACCACGTGCAGACTATATTATACCCTAATTTGACGCATTTATTCATGCCCGCCCTGACGGATTTTGTAGACTTGCGCGAGTATATGCTTGACAATAATGTTGATGTGCAGGTTTTGCAGGATATTGTTGAGTGGATATTTGGGGTTTTGGAGTAGATTGAAAGTTGTGGGGGCTGAAGTTTCAGCCCCCTTGTTTTTTAGACATCAGCCTACTTTTAAGTTTTTCGAGTGTAATGGGTTAAATTGGCTCTGTCATACGCCTACTTTCGTACTTAAATTGCCCTTTGCTTTCTCTCATAAGTTTTTTAACGCTGGTAGAGCGAGCTTCAGCAGTAACAACTTTGCTTAAAATAGCACGAAAATGCAAATTGTAACCTTTTAACTCGTTTTCAAGCACAATTTTGGTGTTTATCAACTGTTCGGCGGCATGAGATAAATCGCTGTTTTTTAGTTCAATCAAGTAGGCTGTGTGGGCATCTTCATTCATAATCAAGAAATCACAACGAAGACCGCATTTTATGACTTCGCCGTCAATTTTATAATGCGTTACAAAAGCCTGTTTTGCGTTGATTGCCCTGTGTTCTATTCTCGAACCCTTATCACGTGAGACAATTTCCTTTTGCTTTTCTTCGCACAAAGACTTAAATTTAGGTAACGGCATTATTCCGCACCTACTTCCAAATCTAGCAAATCGTCATATTGCCTGTTCATAACTCTTGAAATTTTGTCAATCAGTTCATTTTCAATTTGTCCAATTTCGTCATCGATACAATTCGTAACCGTGCCGTCTTTCACGTGCCAAGCTGATAAATCCGCTCTGTCTATCCAAAAATCTTTGTCGATGATTTTGCTTGCTTTATTGGCGATTTTGGCATTTTGTTTGGCAAATTGCCCTGCGTATAGCAAATTATTTATACTGCCCAAAATGTAAGGGCTGTGCGTTGTTATGATTATATTGTTGCCTTGGTTGGCAGTTAGGGCGATTAGGTCGATTAGTTGCTTTTGCGTTTCTGGATATAGGTTGGATTCGGGTTCTTCTATTATGAAAGCGGATTTTTGACTTTGCAAAAGGTGGTAAAAAATCAAATTTGTTATCCACACGGATTCCTGCTGGCCAGATGAGGCTAAATTTATCCTTATTAAATGACCGTTGGGCAGTTCCAAATAATCCACACCGTTGCTGTAAACATACCTCGCTTTTAGGATTTCTTTTATAAACTTTTCCGCCGCAGATAGGGCTTGGCTACCCTTTATTTTTCCCAATAAATTACTGTGGTCTATACATTTGTTAAATATTGGTCGCAACGCAAGAACATTTGACAAATAGCGTTTGGTGCAAAAATCAATCCTGTTTCTTTGGGCATCGTCCATGGTAAAAGCCATGTAGTCGAGTTGTTCAGTCAGCAAAGTTACCATGCTGCGCCCTGCGGGGATATAAACATCTGCGTATTTATTTTCAAACAATTTTTGCAATTCTAGCCTTTCGTATTGGAGCGGCTTTCTAAAATCTTCCAAATTGTCGGTTTCAAATTCGGTTTCAAATAAATAGGACGGCATTTTGCCGTTCGGTACGCCAGCGTCAAATTTGCTTAAATATTGCAAAATATTCTCGCTAAACTCGATATTTATAGTGTTTTCTGCCGAAAGCGAAATTTTTATGTGGGTTTCGTTGGCATAGTAAAATTGCACAAAAATATCTTTGGACATGGCGACATAAGAGCCGAATATATCCAAAAATCTTTCCTGTAAAATTCTCGTTATTGCGTGGGTAAAATTTTCCGTGTCGGAATCATCTGGAAAGTGCATTTTTTTCGCCAAACGTTCAAAAATGCTTTCGCCAACTTTCCTAAAAAAGAAAATAGCCTTAGCCACCGTACTTTTCCCAGTGGACTGTGCCCCAATAAACACTATCCACTTCGTGCATTCCAGCTCCGCATGGTCGATGGGCCCCAACTTGTTTATGATTATTTTCTGCATGATTCCTCCTGTTTTCGGTTGACAAATATAATATCCAAAATTTGCCCCTTGATTTACACAAAAATAAATGCTATAATAAACGCCATAACAATCAAAGGCACAAACAGCAAAAACTTTTGGTTGATGGGTTCGAATCCCAAATGTGCCTTGTTTTTGTGGATTTTTTACTTGCCCTTGCCAAACTTCTCCGATTTCACCAACCGAATAGTATTTTTAACCATTTTCGCCGCGGGCCCGCCGATAATTCCCCTGTTTTTAACGCAATTTTCAATGCTTATCACTTCGTAAATATCCCGCTCAAATAACGGCGATTTTGCCCGATATTCCTCTATTGGCAACTCGTCCAATGTGCAGCGGTTTTTTATGCAAAAATTTACCAACTCGCCAACCAGCCTGTACGCCGTGCGAAACGCCATTCCCTTTTTCGTGAGATAATCCGCGCAATCGGTTGCGTTCAAAAAGCCCTGCGCCGCCGCCTTTCGCATATTTTCCTTGTTGAATTTCATTGTTTGCAACATCGGCGTAAAAATATCCAACGACTCCTGCACCTCGCCCAACGAGTCAAATAGCGGCTGCTTGATTTCCTGCATATCCTTGTTGTACGCCAGCGGTAAGCCTTTCATTATGGTCAGCATTGCCATTAAATTGCCGTAAACTTTGCCCGTTTTGCCGCGCACCAACTCCGCCACATCGGGATTCTTCTTCTGCGGCATGATGGACGAACTTGTCGCAAAACTATCGTGCATTTCCGCAAACTGAAACTCCCACGAGCACCACAAAATCAGCTCTTCGGCGAACCGTGATAGGTGCATCGCCACAATCGCCAAACACGAGCCAAGTTCTATGCAGAAATCTCGGTCGCTTACGCTGTCAAGGCTGTTGCGTGTCGGTGCGGCGAAATCTAGCTGCTTTGCCACCATTTTTCTGTCAATGGGAAACGTCGTGCCAGCCAGCGCACCCGCCCCCAGCGGAGAAAAATTCGTCCGCAAAAAACAGTCGTGCAAGCGGCTTTCGTCGCGGCTGAACATCTCCAAATACGCCATTAAATGGTGTGCGAGCGTTATCGGCTGTGCGCGCTGCAAATGCGTATAGCCCGGCATGATTGTCTCCGTGTGCTTTTCGGCGACTTCCAGAATTACACGCTGCAAATCCAACAGCGAGTTCATCGTGTCGATTATCTCGGAGCGAGCGTACAGCCGCAAATCCAGGGCAACTTGATCGTTGCGGCTGCGTGCCGTGTGCAGCTTGCCGCCGACATCGCCAATCCGCTCTATTAGCAGGTTTTCCACCATCATGTGAACGTCCTCTGCCTCGTAATCGTATTCTAATTTTCCCGTTGACAAATCCTCCAAAATGCCGCCCAAGCCGTTTAATATCTGCTCCGCCTCCTCTTCTGTGAGAATTTCCTGCTCTGATAGCATGATTACGTGCGTGATACTGCCCATTATGTCAACCTCTAGCAAATAGCGGTCTTCTATGATTGACTGGTTGAAATTGTGGACATCTTCGTTAATTTCGGCTGCCATTCGCCCCGTCAGCGTTTTGGCGGATTTATTGGAGTTATTCGTTTTGCTAGATTTATTGGATTTATTGGATTTACTCATTTTTGCTCACGTCCCAACTGGGCGGCGACTTTGACGGGTAGCCCAAATAAATTGATAAACCCTGCGGAATCATTTTGTTGATAATCGCTTTCGCCAAACGAGGCGAGTTCGGCATCGTACAGCGAAAACGGCGAGGTTATCGCTTGCGGGATAATGTTGCCCTTGTAAAGTTGCAAGACAACTTGCCCGCTGACGTATTTTTGCGTTTCCGCCACAAACGCCGAAAGTGCGGCACGGAGCGGCGTAAACCATTGCCCGTTGTAAACAATGTCGGCAAATTTTATTGCGAGATGTTCCTTTATACGGGCGGTTTCCTTGTCCAGCGCGATACTTTCCAGCAGAGCGTGGGCTTTGTACAGGATTGTGCCGCCAGGCGTTTCGTACACGCCGCGCGATTTCATGCCGACAAGCCGATTTTCGATGAGGTCAATAATGCCAACGCCGTTTTCGCCGCCGATTTTGTTGAGAACTTCCACGACCGCCACGCCGTCCATTTTTTCGCCGTTTATTGCGATTGGGATTCCCTTTTCAAAGTCGATAGTTACGGCGGTGGGCGTGTTCGGGGCTTTTTCGGGAGTTACGCCCATTTCCAAAATTTTGTCGTATTTTGGTGCGTTTGCGGGGTCTTCCAAGTCCAAACCCTCGTGGGACAAGTGCCAAATATTTTTATCTTTGGAATAATTTGTTTCTCGTGTAACAGGAATGGGAATATTGTGGGTTTCGGCGTATTTTATTGCATCTTCGCGCGAGTTTATTTCCCATTCGCGCCACGGGGCAATTATCGGCATTTGCGGAGCGAACGCCTTTACAGCCAGTTCAAAGCGAACCTGGTCGTTGCCTTTTCCTGTGCAACCGTGCGCGATTGCGTCCGCGCCCTCCCGCAAGGCGATTTCCACAAGCCTTTTCGCAATAACAGGACGGGCAAACGCCGTGCCAAGCAAATATTGCCGCTCGTAGACCGCCTGTGCCTGCACGGTTGGAAAAATGTAGTCTTCAACAAATTCCTTGCGTAAATCTTCGATAAAACAGGCGATTGCACCTGTTTTTATGGCTTTTTGCTCCAGGCCAGTAAGTTCGCTGCCTTGCCCAACGTTGGCGGCAACGGCGATAACCTCGCAGCCGTAATTTTCCTTTAGCCAGTGAATTATTATTGATGTGTCAAGTCCGCCAGAATAGGCTAGGACTGCTTTTTTGATTTTATTTTTTTGCATTTTATGCTCCTTTTCAAAATTTATGGGTTATTCGTGTGCGTTAATATTGGGTTTTTTGCTCCAGTTCCAGTAATTCAGGCACGGCGAGTTTTACTCTTGCCAGCAGTTTGTCGCAGGATTCATCTTCCAAAACAAGCCCATGTACATCTTCGCTTGTCGCAATCCAAACTTCCGCCTCGTGGTCAAATTGTAGGTTGATTTTGTAGTTCATGGTTGCTCCTTTCGAGGGACTGTTCCAATAAATCTCTAACCATGTGGCAAAAATCCTCAAAGGATATAAGGCTTTGTGCCGTCATAAGTATTACAGGTTCTACAAGCAGAGTGTTTTTTAAGTCTAATTCAATGAAATTTAGCCATACAGCCAAAAAACACAATGCAGTCCGTTTGTTGCCGTCAACAAAAGTACGATTTTTGACAATTCCATAGGAAATGCGGCAAATTTTTTCAAAATCGGTTACAAAAAAATCCTCGCCGCCGTAAGACTGATAAGCAGAGTTAATACAAGAATCCAACATTGTTTCATCTCGCAAGGTGTTTTCACGTCTTAAAATGGTGTGATTTATGTCGCATAAATCTTCAATCGAAAGTCGTCTCACCTTTATCCCGCTCCTCTAGCCGCCGAAACAAATCGGCGTATTTTTCCAAAGATTCTTTGTACAACTCTATCATTTCTTCTCTCGTGTACTCTTTTTCCACAATGTCAACCTCCTACTCTAGCACATAACAAAACATTCCCCAACTAAAGCCCGCGCACTACCTCTTCAAGGCAGTTAGGAGTTTTGCAACTAGTTCTATAAGAACTGCTATTTTCAAAATATTCAAAATCGTTGCCACAACGGGAGCATTTTCGGTCTGTTTTGCCGAACCGACCAAAATCTTCGCCTACGTTCCCTAGCAATTCAAATTCTTCGGCTGTGTGTTTGTCAGGTAGTTTAGTAACCATAGATGAGCCTCCTCATAAAAGCATTGTAGCGTATTGAAACGCCGTGTTCTTTTGCACGTTCTGCCGCATCTAAAATTAAATATCGTCTATCGTCATCGGATAAATTTGGAGCGTTTTTGGCGGCTAGGTAGCTTGCCCTAAATTCGTCATTCCAACTGCCATTTTGTAGCGGCGTTCCTCGGTTGGCACGGTGTCCGTAATATTCGTGGGCTAATACGGCTCGTTCACTCATTAAATCTCGTGGGTGGGTGGAGTTTTGGCTTGGAAATACATCATAGCGAACCCTTATAATATCGTCATTGTCTGAATAACCCGTTTTGCGACCATTGTTAAACATAAACACGCTTTCGTCCGCTCCAATAGCCACAATTTCCGCCCTTAGATACACAATCTCCTCTGGGGACAATACTGTGAACGGACTTCGCCGTAACCCGCTAGAATTGCGGTCTTCTTGGCTGACTGTACCCATAAATTGCCCCTTTGCTACTCCACCAACTCCACCACAGCATGAAACGCCTCTTTAGCCGATAAATAATTATTAAACAACAGCGGCGAGCCCCATGCGCGCCAACTTTGGTTGTCCGCCTTGCCCCAAATTGTTACCCTTTCAATATGCTCGGCGAACTCCAGGTAATAGCTGAAAACTCGGCGGAAATACTCCGCTTGCCGCAATTCTTGGGCGGCGGATAGCGGAATGGACGGGTTCGCCTGTGTGCCTATCGTGATGTCCAGCTCCGTGATTGCCAGAATTACGCCCGTTTCAATAAACCGCTCTATTGCGGGGCGAATGTTGTTAAAATTGGTCGCCCACTGGTCAAGGTGGTAATGCGACTGCAAGCCGATTCCCTCAATTAGTAGCCGCCCGTCATAGCTGGCGTGTGCCGCCCAGCGTTCGTTGATTTGCTCCACCATTTGTGCGATTGCGTCCCGTTTGCCAGGCTGCTCCTCGTTGTAATCGTTGTAAAACAGGATTGCGTTGGGATCCGCCTGCCGTGCGAAATAAAACGCATAAAATATGAAATCTTCGCCGCCCTCGCCAGCCGCCGTGTCTGCACCGTTTGCGAAAGCCGCATACCATTGCTGTTCGCCGCCCTCCACGTTTACGTCTCGGCGTATGTGATTCCGCCAATCGCCCGAAAAATTGCCAACGCTACTCGCAATAGCCTCATTCAACACGTCCCAGGAGTGAATCCGCCCTGCGTAACGCCCCGCAACCGTGCTTATGTACAGTTCCATGTTCGCCATGGCTTGCGCGCGTGTCAACGGCTCGGTGCTGTCGGCTTGCGTTGTCAACCACATCGGCGATTGTGCGTGCCACACCAAAGTATGCCCAATCATCGCCATTCCGTTCGTCTCGGCAAAATTCACAATCTCGTCCTGAATCGTAAAATTCCACGTTGCAGGGTCTGGGCCAGCCCCCGCAATAAAACTGGGTTTGTGATGATTCTCCGCTGTAACGGCGTTAAAATGGTGAATAAATCCGTCTTCCGTGTTGCCAACGCCCATTTGTATGGGATTGCTCCACGTGTTGCCCACCAAAAAATGCTCCTCAAAAAGCACCGCCAGCGACGGCAACGAGAGGTCAAAAGTCGGCACATAAACTTCCACCGCACCGCGCGTTGCAATGCTGATGTTGTCAATGTACAGGACGGTTGGCTGTTGCTGGTTGTCGTTCACACGAAAGCGGAAAATGAAAAAATGCACGTCGCCGACAGCGATTCCGTTGGTAAACTCGACCGTTGTGTTGACCCATTCGTCCATGGGAATCCGCCGTGTAAGGTCGCCAGGAGCGGGGTTCGTGTTGGTCGGCTGGTGCGGGTCGGAGCCGAACTGCCCGTTGATGTTAATCCCAGGCCCGATAAGTGCCGTAACATCGGGGTTTTCTGCACTCGGCACAAAAACGTCCCACGAAACCTCTATCGTAGAACCCACTGGTAGCGGCGTTGGTAGCGTTACCGTGATAAAATTGCCGTCGCCGCTGGTAAAATTGCCTGTCGTGTTTTCCAGGCGGAGCGTTGCGTTGCCGTCAAACGCCGTCAATTCGCCCTGCATCTGCCCGCCGACCGTTACGCTGCTTGGTAACTCGGCTTGCTCAAAATCCAGCAATAAAATGTTTTGTAAATCTCCAGTTGCCATAATTGTTCCGTCCTCTCTCAAAAGCCCGCCAAAAGCCGTGTTGTGCGGCACGACAAAAATTGTCGGGTTGCCGCTGACCGCCAAAAACGGGTGTCCCATAAGTGTTGCAATAGTGCCGATGTTGCCCTGAATGTAGATGTCGTCCGCCAGCGAGTAGAGCGTTTCGTTGCCGCGCATTATTGCGATGTCGTCCACGAAAAAGGGCATATCGGCGGCGGCGGCGTTGGTTTGTATGCGAATGTTCTCAAATTGCGATTCTGTGATGTGATTTTCCGTAAGTTGGACGTGCAGCGTAAACGGCTGATTTGCCTGTGTTATTTCGGTTGACGTTATCCAGTTCCACGGCGAGCCGCCGCCCCCGATTAGCATATACGCCGTTTCGGTTGACGCAATATTGCCGCCAGTCCGCCCCACGACTACGATTTCGTCGCCAACGGCAAGGTCGCCACGGCGAATATCGATTGTGTGCCAATCCTCGGAGCGTTGCGTTACGTGCAAAATTGCTCTCATTTCCTCGTTGTTTTGTGCGTTTTCGCCGTTTTCCGTGGATATTCCTGCAATTTCGGCAATTTGCGTTGTTTCGCCGTTTTCGCCTGTTTCGTCTATTTCGTCCGTTTCAGGCGGATATTGTGCAAGTTGCTCCATAATTAAGGGCGGCTCGTCCTGTTCCTCCGCTGGAGCGTTCATAAATATCACAATTATAGCAATTACAATTACAAAAACCGCTACAATTATCATTTGCGATGAGTTTCTTCTCATAATTTCCCCTTTCGTTGTGCTGTTTGCTGGGCAAATTGGCAAATATCCGCATTCATTAAGCTAAAACGGGGCAACTCGCCAGTTACGCCTTACGAGCGGATTATCCGCCCATGCGAAACAGCAACGGTTGTTATATACAAAACCACTTTTCATTATAAAATTTTTGTGGGGAAATGTCAAGTAAAAAATAGAATTGGTAATTTTTGGGTTGAAAAAAATTGTGTAGGCAAAAAAGCCGACTTGGTGTAGGTTGCAAGTTGGCTTTTTTGTGGGGGTTGTGGGGTTGTTACATTTTGTGTTCGGTAGCTAGTTTTGTTATTTCCTCTGGGGGAATGTCTGTGGCTTTGGCAATTTCGGCTATTGTGAGATTGAGTTTTAGCAAGTTTGTGGCAATTTTAATTTTTTCTTCGAACATTCCCTTTTTGAAAGCCTCTTCTCGTGCATCTTCTATTTGCACTCTCAAAAGTGCCTCTGGACTAATGTTTAGAACACTCATAACGCTACCTCCTATATTTTTCAGTTAGTTTGGCTATTTCCTCTGGGGAAAGTTCTGTGGCTTTGGCAATTTCGGCTATTGAGAGGTTGAGTTTTAACAAGTTTAGTGCAACGTCAATTTTTCCTTTTAGCATGCCCTTTTCTATGCCCTTTTCTATGCCCTTTTCTATGCCCTCTTCCATGCCCTCTTCTCGTGCATCTTCCATCTGCACTTCCCAATATCTCTCTTCGCTAATGTTTAAGATACTCATAATGTTCCCTCCATGCTCTCGCAAAAAATCTTCCAAAATATTATTGGATATGCAATATTCTACAGTTTTCTGTACGGCTGTGTCGTAATCTTTTGTGTAGATTGCCTTAAATTCTTTTAACTTTGCCACAAACTCGGAGTATTCCCGTAGTACGCTACATTTGTTCATTAGTTCCTCGTTCATGCCCTTGTTGATGTTGTATACTTTTACTTCCAGCTCCAGGTCGCCGAAAGTTTCGCCCGTTTCCACAAAAGCGTCCGACAGGCGGAGCGTTTCTTGCTCTGGGCGGGTTGTTTCGCCATTGTAGAACACTACAAATTCTGGCTTGGGGATTTTATACAGCTTGCTACTGTAAATTTTTTCCTCGTCTTTGTTGAATGTTAGCCACTTTTCGTACAGTAAGCCCAAATATATCAAAAATCTGAATGGCAAATTCAAATATGCGGTTGACATATGTTCAAACAGGGCAATTATCCTGTTTTTTGCTACTATTGCAGCATCGTTTTTGCGTCTGCCCGAAATTACCGTTTCTATCGTAAAAATTTGGATTTCCTCTGGGCGGCACGGCTCGTTGTGCAGTGAAGAATACACTTCGGCGGCGTTTTCTGGGTTTCTTAATAGCGTTGCAAATACGCCGTCTTTTATTTCTCGGTTGGCAGATTTGTCGTCTTCCGCCAGAGTTTTTTTGCGAGATTGCTGGACTTTCTCGTCTATTTCTTTCAGTTGTTCTTGCGACAAATTTGGTCGCCCCTTTCGTTTGATGCTATTATACGGGAATTTTGCGGAAATGTCAAACAAAAATTTTACAAAAGCACCGCTTGCCAGCCAAAACAAGCGGTGCTTAGCCTGTCAAAACTACCAAAAATCCTTACTCAAAATCTCCGCCACCTTGGCAGTAAAACGCCTTACATCAGCCTCTTTGATGTCATTATGTGTAACAAAGCGAAACTCCGTTGACAGCGGGTCTTCTGGCGGATTAACCAAAATTCCAGCCTGTTGTAAGCGGTTGACAAAAATAGCTGGCGTTATGGGATAATTTAGCGTGATGTCGCAAAAAACCATGTTTATATGTATATTTTTTTGGTGGACGTAAATTGCTGGCTGTTTTGCCAACCATTTCCCCATAAGTTTGGCGTTTTTGTGGTCTTGGTTTAGGCGTTTCGTCATTTTTTGTAACGAGATTATCCCCGCCGCGGCGAGGATTCCCGCTTGCCGCAAGCCGCCGCCCATAATTTTGCGATTCTTGCGAGCCTGGCCAATAAAATCCCGTGAACCTGCCAAAATAGAGCCAATCGGCGAGCAAAGCCCTTTGGATAGGCAAAACATAACGGAATCCGCACGGGCGGCAATCTCATGGACGGGCTTTTTTAGATACTCGGCGGCGTTGAAAATGCGCGCACCGTCCAAATGTATGGGAATATCGTACTTTTTGGCTAATAAAACAACATCGTCCATGTAGGATAACGGCAAAACGCAACCGTTAGAATGGGCGTTCTCTAAACAAATAAGTCCCGTTTTGGGATAATGAATATCGTTAATTTTGCGTATTCGGCTTTCTATTGCCGTAATATCGGTGTTTGTGGCAACAAACGGTTTTAGGTTCTTTATTGTGCGGTTCTCTTTTTCGGATTTTTTTGTTTGGCTATCCTGATTCTCCAGTTTGTCAACCTTGTTATTTTTGGCGGGCTTGGCGAAAAATTCAGAAGAAAAGGTTCGCAACTGAACGCCAGCCAATCTAGCGGAGCCGCCAGCCTCGTGCTGAACAATATGGCAAGCATCGTCCAAAATAATCTCGTTACCAGGTTGACAATGAGTAAGTAGTGCTAATTGGTTGCCAAAAGTACCGCTAGGTACAAAAAGAGCCGCCTCCTTTTGGAGCGTTTTGGCGGAAAGTTCTTCTAATTTAATAACTGTTGGGTCATCCCCATATACATCATCGCCAACCTCTGCAAATAACATGGCTTGACGCATTTCGTTGGTGGGGCGAGTAACTGTATCGCTTCTTAGGTCTATGATGCGCATATTTTTTCCCCTTGTTTATCTTAATTAACTGCATGAGTATATTTCAACATAAAAATGGTGAAAAGTAAAGTTATATTTGTGTTACAATATTTATCAGGACGGATTCGTCAAGTTGGCGAAAATAGCCCAATTTTGCGAGAGCATTCGCCAGCGGCGTGTTTGCGGTATCGATGTCGGCGTAAATTTGCGATATTCCGTTTTTCAGCAGCAGGTTAGTGGCCTCGGCGGCGAGCGGCAAAACATAGCCTTTTCCGCGGTGTTCTGGGATAACGCCGATATAATTTATAGCGCCCTCGGTTTGGTTAAAGGCTTGCGGCAAAATTAAGCCAACCAAAACGCCGTCAACGTAAGCCAACCGCCACCAGCTAGGCTTAAACGAGATTTTTTTCATTTGTTGCACGTAATCTTCGGCGGCGGCTTGTTCGCCCATAATTTGGGCATCTTCTAGCATAATTTTATCCAGCGTGTTTTGCGTAACTTTTCGCACGGTTTCTATGAACAATTTTTCGCCAGTTTCCAGAACGTTCTTAAATATCATATTGCTATTATTGGAAGTTGTCAACAATTTTTTTGCATTGTAGGTGTAGCGGTGTTTGTGCTGTGCGACGGCAAAGTTTGCCCGTTCAAACAGCTTTATAATGGCGTTATAATTGGGTTCGTCGCTGTATAGGTTGTAAATAATTTTTTGCGTTTGCGGACGTTTCGCCTGGTTGATGGCATCTAAAATTAGCTTGTAGGTGCTGAATGTAATTTTGTCCACCGTAAAATTTAATATTCGCAAGGTAGTCGGCGATTGCTCGCAAAAGCAGATTCCGCCTATAAAACCTTTGTCCGTTTCAAATAAGATGCTGTCGGTTGGGGTTATTAAGCCCTGTTTTGTCCATTCGTTGACACACGCCAAATAATCCTGTAGTTGTGGGCTTGTTTGACCAGTTTGGTCAAGTCGCTGCTCGTTTTTGTAGCCGTTTATTATACTGCGAACGGTCATCAAGATTCCTCCTAAATTGCTGTAGCAAAATTGTTCCACATATATAATACCATAAATTCAAGAAAAAAACCCACATCTGCAATAAAAATATAATAAAAAAATTGTGAACATTATCTTAAACCCGCAACTATCGCTGTAACTACAAACAAATATCTTGGTCATTTTTTTCATTGTGCAACTTGCACAAAAAAATCTCATTTTCGAGCCAAAATTTCGTAAATGACCGCCCTTGACACAATATATATATATATATAT
>JGI24700J35501_10930433_pt1 | contig 13984 bp, 13 predicted proteins | sample TergutTh196P1_FD_35501 | JGI IMG/M metagenome (IMG submission 35501) | reverse complement strand
GAGCCATATAAGACGAACGTTGGGGTCAAGGGGCTTGCCCCTTGCGGGGGTGTGGGGGCAGAGCCCCCACGGTTTTAATCTTTTAGTTGACGGAGACTTGTGGGAGAGCCATGCTTACGTCGTTGCGGAAGGATTCTAGAGCCTCTTCGCGAGTCATTATGCCGCTTATGTACATGTCTACTGCGTCTATGAATGCGTCTCCTATTGTTTGGTCAGTGCCTTGTTGTAAGCCGAATGATACGGCTAAGGCTGCCTCGCCGAAAATTTCGTAAGGGTTTTGTCCGCCTATGAATGTAGCGGCTGGAGAAGCGGCGATTATTGGGCCAAGTTCGCGGATTAGGAGTGCGGAGGATACTAGGTCGCCTGCACCTTGGTCAAGACCAGCTGGGAGGTCTGGGTTGATGTTCGTTAGGAAATCGTTTGTGTATACGCCAGTTGCCCAGTTCCGTAGATGAGCTTCGTCTAAGGTGGCGAAACGTACGAATTCTACGGCGTTTTCTGGATTGTTGGCTAGTTCGGTAACGCCTAGCCATGTGCCGCCCCATTGATAGGGGAGCGGGCCTGGGATAACGCCCCAATCGCCGCCTGTGTCAGGTGCGTTTGTCATTAGGACGAATGGCAAGCCCCATGTGGGTAGGAAGAACGAGAATACGTCGATTGGATTTCCAGCGGCATCAATAACATCGCCGCGCATGGCATCAAACCATGGGGAATCCCATTGTCCAATTTCGGCATCCAAGCCCTCTTGACGGAGGTTGAATGCGAACGTCATGTATTCGTCCATGAGTGCGTCGATTGTGAGAGTGTCGTTTACTACCCAAGGTTGGGCTCTGTTGGGCAGAAATGCACGGAATACCTCGGTAGGCGAGGCAACAACACGGCTAGATCCGCCAGATTGGGTTTGGATAAGGCGCGCATTATCCATAAATACGTTCAGATTGGCAAAAAGCGGTGCAATTACATCAGGGTCGCTTGAACCAAAATAACGCTCTGCCATGCTGCGGCGATAGAACATAGCGCCAGGCGTGGCTTGGTAGGACAGGGCGCGTACAACGCCGTCATCGTCCGTTCCTGCTTGGATTGTGAATGGAATGGTCTCGACAGCATCGGCATAGCCCATGATGTAGGTGAGTGGTGCAAGCATACCGGGTTCTAATACGAAGCTACGCACAAAGTCGGCTTCCATGAACACGATGTCAGGTACGTTAGCACCAACAGCGAGGGAATTCCACACCCATTCCAGGTACATACCGTCTTCCATGGGTGTAATCTGGAAGTCGAGGTTTACATTGGGGTTCGCACCTTGGAAAGCGGTGGCGATGACCTGTGCCTCGGTCGTGAAGCTCCACACGACGAGGTCGCCTTCCGCCTGTCCAGGCGCTACGGGTTGAGTTGCAGCACCAGCGGCCGCGCCTCCACCACCATTACCGCCGCCCGCGCAGGCAGCTAGTACGAATACAGCTATTATAGCTGTTGTTAATACGGTAAACTTTTTCATAAAGTTTGACCCTCCTTTTTTAATATTTTCGCTTGGGGCGGGTTGGCGGAGTTGGTAGTCCCAAATCGGCAACCCCCACGAGCGACTTCTCAAAAATTTACAACTTAGTAAATTTTTATCACGTGTTCATTGTAACATATTGCTGTGGGAATTGCAATTAGTTTGTAATATTTTTTTGGAAGGTGCTGAAATAAAAATTTTTTCGATATCCTAACCATAGGGCAAAAATCGCATTTTATGGCTGAAAATTATATGTTTGAAAGCCCAACCAGCGAATCCAAACAGGGCATTTTGGAAAGTTAATGTCAAAAAATCGACTACCACCCCTTGACAAACCATAAAATCATGTGTATAGTTGTTATATTAGCGATTTGTTTGAAAATAGGTGTAACAAAATGACTGTATCAGCACTCACTTTGGGCTGTAAAGTAAACCAATACGATACCGACCGCATTTTAGCCGATTTTGCCGCCTTAGGTTTTACCATATGCGACTCTGGAGAACACGCCGACATATACATTATCAATACTTGTACCGTAACCAATATAAGCTCCAAAAAATCAAGGCAAGCTGTAAACAAGATACACACCCAAAACCCGACCGCCTTTATAGTGGCTTACGGTTGTTATGCTCAAATGGAACCCGATGCACTTAAATCTATATCTGACATTGTTATAGGTACCGATAAAAGGGGTCAGGTAGCTAAAATTGTGGCAGATATTGTAGAGCCAACTGCCCGCAAACCACCAAATCCAGTTAAAAAGCCCAAACGCACACGTGCGTATTTGAAAATACAGGACGGTTGCGATAATTTCTGTGCTTATTGTATCGTCCCTTTTGCCCGCGGGTCTGCAATCAAACGGAATATGCAGGAATTAAAGGCCGAAGTCGATGCTATTGCCAGACAAGGCAACAAGGAAATCATAATAACAGGCACACAAATATCCTCTTTTGGACATGAACTCATTGAACTGCTGGAATACATAGACGGCATAAAGCAGATTGAACGCATAAGGCTTTCCAGCCTCGAACCCACACTGATAAACGATGCGTTTTTGGTTGCCATTAGTGAAATGCCGAAACTGTGCGATCATTTTCATCTGTCTCTGCAAAGCGGTTCGGATGCCATACTCGCTAGCATGAACAGGAAATACACCGTTCATCAATTTTTACAAGCGGCGGAAAGCATAAGGAGATACTATCCAAAAGCCGCCATTACCACCGACATCATAGTGGGTTTCCCCAATGAATCGGAAACAGATTTTAACAGGACTTTGACGGTCGCCAGTGAAGTAAAATTTGCACAAATACACGTATTCCAGTATTCGCCTAAAAAGGGTACGGCAGCCGCAACATTCGCTAATCAAATAAACAGTGCAATTAAAGAAGAACGCAGCAAAATTTTACGCAAACTCGCCCAAAACCTGAGTTGCGAATTTTATAAAAGCCATATAGATGCAACTTTGCCCGTGCTGTTTGAGAAATTCCAAAACGGCGTGTGGGAAGGGCACACAACCAACTATTTGACGGTGCGTGTCGTCTGCGACAAAAATAGCTTGGAAAATAGCGTCAAAATGGTTAAAATAGCTGAACTAAAGGATAATGCAGCCTACGGCTCTATAGTATAGACCAACCACAACGAAAACGCACGGAAAAAACGCCAGCTTCGTCTAAACAAACATAAAAGTGCGGGTCTGGGGGCACACCCTCAGCGGGGTCAAGGGGCAGAGCCCCTTGTGGGGTGTGGGGCAAAGCCCCATGATTTAAAGCCCCACGGTTTTATGAATATCCAAAGGAGAGTTTTATGAAAATCAGTAAATTTACGGATACACAAAAAATAAATCCGTTGGAACGTGCGGCGAAAGAAGAGGTTCGAGATATTCTTATGGACATATATACCGCACTAAAAGATAAGGGGTATAACCCGATAAATCAGATAGTCGGCTATATTCTATCGGGCGATCCCACCTATATTACAAGTCATATGAACGCTCGTACGCTTATAACAAAATTAGAACGAGACGAATTGCTTGAGGAGATTGTTTGGTTCTATTTGAGCGAGGAAATTTAATGATAACGCAAGGTGGCGTTTTAAAAAGCCGTATGCTGGGCTTGGACTACGGAGACAAAACAATCGGTGTGGCAGTTAGCGATCCATTTGGGATGATGGCTCTTGGACTTACTACTCTATGGCGCAAACACCCGTCCGCCCTAAAGCCTAGTTTGCGTGAACTGAGGGAAATTGTAAACGAATATACGATAAATGCCATTGTTTTGGGCTTTCCTAAGCGTATGAATAATACCGAAGGCGAGCGTTGTGCAAAAACACTGTTGTTTAAGGATAGACTCACAGAATATTTTGGCTTGGACGTGGTTTTGTGGGACGAACGCCTATCCACTGCTTGGTCGAAACGCATAATCCACGAAAAAAACGACAAAACCCGATCCACCAAAAAAAGTAGCTACAAAAACGTAGATGAAATAGCAGCTGTGATTATTTTGCAAGGATACATAGATTTTTTGAACAACAGTCTATAGACAAAGCGTGTTTATCGGCAATCGAATTATATCAAAAAGGATGCGAGCGAGTGGTGGCAGATAATGAGATTCCCGTTGTGGAAATATTTGATGAAGACGACATAAGTAGAAGATACAAATTGCTTAGTGTAAAAACAGCAGGAGATATGGCATATCTGTTGGCTGAAAATTTGGATTCAGTTCCCGATGAGGACGGTAATATTTTAATATTCAAATGCCCCAACGTCAATCTAAATCAAGACGCTCTCTCTTCCGATGACTTCACGCATCTGGAGCGTATAGACGAAACCGATGAAGATTTGGCATTTTCGCTATTTGAAGAGGAATTTGACCATTTCGGAATCGAATATTAAAGTAGCAAAAAATAAGTAGTGCCATAAAAAATTGAGCTATTAAAATTTAGCCCAATAAATGTGCAGTCCAGGGCGCGCTCTGGCGGGGGTGTTGCTCTGCAAACGTCTAAACGGTGTCCACCGGACACCAGACGCGGGGCAGAGCCCCACGGTTTTAAGAATTGTGAATAAAGGAGGTTTTTACTTGCCAGCAAAGAAATTAAAAGTCTTTTCGCTTGGCGGCTTAGATGAAATTGGGAAAAACATGACCGTTTTGGAATACGCAAACGATATTATAATTATCGATTGTGGCGTAGCCTTTCCGCAAGACGATATGTTAGGTGTGGATTTGGTCATTCCTGATTTTTCTTATCTGCAAAAAAACAAAAATAAGATTAAAGGGGTTATTTTAACCCATGGACATGAGGATCATATTGGCTCAACGCCGTATTTTTTACGAGATTTTCAAGTACCCATCTACGGCACAAAGCTAACGCTCGGGTTAGTTGGCAACAAACTGAAAGAGCATAATCTATCAGGGGTGGCAAAGCTAATTTGCAAGAACGCAGGCGAGGATTTTGCCGTTGGCAAACACTTTGTGATAGAATTTATACGCGTAACCCACTCAATAGCGGATTCTGTGGCGATTGCGGTAAAAACGCCCGTGGGCACGGTAATACATTCAGGGGATTTTAAGGTGGATTATACGCCAATACAGGGCGATACGATAGACCTTAGGCGTTTTGCACAGCTGGGGATAGACGGCGTACTGCTGTTTTTGTGCGAAAGCACTAATGTAGAGAGTCGAGGCTATACGATGAGCGAACGCACCGTGGGCGTTATCTTTGAAGATATTTTTGAACAATCGCCCAACCATCGTATTATGGTCGCCACTTTCTCCTCAAATATACATCGCATACAGCAGATAATTAACTCTGCGATAAAACATAAGCGAAAAGTTCTAATTATGGGGCGGAGCATGGTAAATGCCGTGAACACCGCAACCGAGCTAGGATATTTGGACATTCCCCCCAATATCCTTATAGATGTTTCGGAGATAAAAAAATATACCGATCCCGAGCTAGTTATCATAACCACAGGCTCACAGGGCGAACCCATGGCGGCACTCTCTCGTATGGCTTCCCGTGAACATAGGCAGATTGAAATCAAGCCTGGCGATAAAATCATCGTAAGTGCCTCCCCCATTCCTGGGAACGAAAAGACCATATCGCATTTGATAAACGAGCTGATGCGGGTGGGTGCAGACGTAATTTATGAGGGGCTTATGGACGTACACGTTTCAGGTCATGCAAAGCAGGAGGAATTAAAGCTAATGCACGCCTTGATAAAACCCAAGTTTTTCATGCCTGTTCATGGAGAATATCGGCACTTAACACAGCACAAGGAACTTGCGGTAACTATGGGAATGGATAAAAAAGATGTGTTCATAATGAGCAATGGCGAGGTTTTGGAATTGACGGCGGAAAAGGCTAAAATATCCACAACTGTGCCCTCTGGGCAGGTGTTAGTCGATGGGCTTGGTGTGGGCGATGTTGGTTCTATAGTCTTGCGGGATCGCAAACATCTTGCACAGGACGGACTTATGGTTGTTGTGGCGGGTATTTGCATGGACGATGGGCGTTGCGTATTGCTTTCTGGTCCTGATATTATCTCGCGCGGGTTCGTATATGTACGTGAATCCGAGGCACTCATGGATGAGGCAAAGAAAGTGGTTACAGATTCGCTCTATTCTTGCAATAGCAAAAATATTATCGAATGGAACTACATTAGAAACACGATAAAAGAGGATTTGAAAAATTTCTTGTGGCAAAAGACCAAGCGGAATCCGATGATTTTGCCCATTATAATGGAGTTGTAGATATGGATAATTTGAGATTAACAGAAGAGGCGTACCTACTAGCCAACAAGATACGGTCGAGCTCGCTTTACCAAAACTACCTAGTACACAGGAACGTCATTGAAAAGGATACGGCTTTAATGGAGCGTGTTAGAGCTTTCAAGAGGGCACAGATAGCATTGGAAACCAAGCGGAGTTTGAGCGGCATTACTTTTGAGGAGGAGAAACAGGTATCACATCTCTACACAGAGTTATCCTTACACCCCATTGCAGGGGCTTTCCTCGATGCCGAAAACCAGATTGCAACACTATACCGTTCAATCGTTGACAGCATCTACGACGGTTGCGAACTCGAGGTTTACTAAAACCGTGGGGGCTCTGATGCTACTCGCAACGCCTAAACGGTGTCCACTGGACACCAGGCGCCCCCACACCCCCGCTGGGGCCAGCCCCAGACCCCGCAAGGAGTGCACCCCTTGACCCGCTCGTTTTTATTTGGTTTTCCGTGTTTGGGTATGTTGACGGGAGGGTTTAATGGTGTATAAGAAGCGGGAGCTACCGTGATAGGTAGCTCCCGCTTTTTGGACTAGGCAGGAGGGATTTGAACCCCCGAATGATGGAGTCAGAGTCCATTGCCTTACCGCTTGGCGACTGCCCATTAACCATTCATTAACTTTGTATCTTTAGCAGACGAGCCTCTAGCTTGCCCTTGATGGAATCATCTGTATCTACAAGCTCCACAGGCGATTCCGCACTCTTTAGCACCAAAACATCTAGTGTATCGTCCTCGATATGTATGGGTATACTTCCAGGGGTAATAGCAACAGAATCGACCAGAATAACCCTTAATACCTCGCTCTTAAGTACTGTTTCGGTTTTTACAATATCGGCTCGCACATTGCCTTTTAGTATCATCTTGATAACAACGTAACCCGACACGTATATCTGCCCTATTAGGTAGAGGAAATACGAGACAAGTTTTAACACATTCACGTTGCCGATTTTCTTTATAGGCAAAAATCTATTGCTATATAGCAGACAGCCTATGCTAATGACAAAACCCAACACCACATCTAAAATATTAAAATCTTCACGGAGTACCAACCAAATAACAGTCAGAAAAGCAGCCTTTAAGAGTATTGTTCCATTGATTCCAAGCATATTTACCTCCAACCCATACCAGTCATGTCATAAAATTGCAAGGCTTCGTCGCCCCCAATTTGAATATATCACGCATTGTATTCGCTGTCAAATTTTTTTCAAAAAATAACCCGCTCGACTAAATGACTAAAAAGCTAAAAAGGCTAAAAAGCTAAATTTTCCTGTGTTTACGGTTTTTTATCGGTATCCAAAATCAGGGTAAAAGGGCCGTCGTTTGTTAAGGATAATTGCATACTAGCCCCAAACACACCCTGTGCCACTTTTTTGAAAAGCGGTGTTTTGTCCGATTTCAGCTTGGTCTTGGCACATTCTACAAAGTAATCGTATAATTTTTCAGCCAGAGCAGGATCGCCCGCATCCACAAAACTTGGGCGATTGCCTTTTTTGCAGTCGGCATACAAAGTAAACTGCGAAACAACCAGTAATTCCCCGTCTACGTCCGCTATGCTGACGTTCGTTTTTCCGTTATCGTCGGCAAATATACGCAATTTGGCTATTTTTTCCAAAAGTTTGTCGGCATCTGTTTCTGTATCGCTAGAACTTACTCCTAACAGCAGCAGATAGCCCTTTGAAATGCTCCCTACCTCTACGCCGTCCACGGAAACACTAGCCTCCGCCACTCTTTGCAAAATTATTTTCATAACAAACCTCCTCTAACTCTTGCTGTATAATTTCAAGTATGTATTGATAGCCTCTAAATAATGGACTGGAAAGCCGTCCCGATTGTGTACCAAAAAATCGGGATTGAATGAGGAATAGGGAATGGATTTGCCGCTCCCTTTCATGGCTATATCAAGTTCCTCCCAGGGTAAAAAGAATATTTTTGAGGCTTGCTTGAAATTGATTAAAAAAAACGCAATGCCCTCCTGCTTTGTGAAGGAACTCATAAATTCCATTTGATGACTATGTATGTTTTTTAGCGGGAAATTGGTGTATTTCGTCTCTTTCGCCTCGAAGCATATGGCTATACCCTGCACTACGCCGATATAATCCACCGTGCTTTTTTCGCCAAAATACGCCTTTGTTATCGTACGTTCCTTGTTGTTTACCTCTACTGGTGTTATCGGAGTCGGCACTTTTTGTATTACTGCCAAATTATGTTGCAGATACGATTGATTCGTAAAATTTATAAGCCCTTCAAAAGAACTCCCCCGCAGTCCTCTAGTATTCCAATGTGCCATACATCCGCCCCCCTCTCACAAATTATATTGAGACTTTTTTTGATTGTCAATAGCAAAAAATATTTTTTTGCTTTTTTTGCAAACGTAGCAGACAAAGCAAAATGGCTTTCGTATATATTGATGTAAGAACAGAAGAGAAGATTACGAATCTTGAAATTCGTAACATAGGCGGAGTCCGAACGTAAAGGTTGGAATCCGAAGGGCCTGCTAATCACAAATATAATCGTGGTGGGTGGCTACAATCTTTAAAACAGGAGGGTAAATTAATGAGAAACGACATGAAAGAAGAACGCATGAAGGTTTTAGATTTGTTGGCTGAGGGCAAGATTACAGCGGAAGAGACACTTTCGTTACTTGACAGGTTGCATCCGACATCTGAGGGTCATCGGTTTGTGAGCGATGAGACGGCAGAGCAAATAGAGGAAAAATTCCAACGGTTTGCCAAGAGTGCCGAGACGTTCGCAAAGGAATTTGGTCAAAAGGCATCGGATTTATACAAGGATGCACAGCCCAGAATCAAGAAAGCTAGTCAAACTGTACTAGAGAAGACCGCAACGCTGGTAGACGAAATAGCAAAATCATTACACGAGACCATAGACAATGCCAAGAAACGTGCGGAAGAAGAATGTTGCGAGGGCGAAGACTGCACCTGCGACAAGGACGACACACCTAAACCAAACTAAACAAAAGATACGCCTATCCACTCTATCGGGAGCAGATGGGCGTATTTTACATTCAACACAGGCACCACCCGGATTTGAACCGGGGAATAAAGGTTTTGCAGACCTCTGCCTTACCACTTGGCTATGGCGCCACTACCAAACATCAAAACCTTGGGGCTCTGCCCCAAACCTGGCACAAGACCGTCTTGCCGCTGGGGGTGCGCCCCCAGACCCGCATCTTTTGTGTTGTTTTTACGTTGTTTTTACTAAAACGGCTTTGTACTTTGTAGTTTGTATGGTGGATATACAGTGTTAGGAGGGGTTTTTGAGTAGACTTCCTCGACAAAACAATCTTCCCCATGGATGCCTTTTTTGACAAAGAGACTCTTCTGAATAGAAGTGCTAGGGAAAATTGTTAAAATGACCCGTAGGGGAATCGAACCCCTATCTCAGCCGTGAAAGGGCCGTGTCTTAACCGTTTGACCAACGGGCCATATCTCAATATAATCATTATAACTCGCCGTTTTTAATTTGTCAACAACAAAATAAAAAAAATTTTAAATTTTTTTATTCTTGAATTTTTACGCTCTATGTGTTACAATTTTTGTATCATGAAATTTTACGAAATTTGGAGGAGAGAGACTATGCTCAATTGGTTGGAAAAAGACACTGTGCAACCGTATGCTAGATTGATTCTCAGGGTGATACTTACTGGCATAGCCCTAATTGCGGCTTTTTTGCTGATACCTGTGATACTTTCGTTTGTGTTGCCTTTTGTAATCGCCTTTTTGGTGGCTCATATGATGAATCCTGTGATTGTTTTCATTCAAAAGAAGATAAATCTCCCTCGAGGCGTTCTGTCTATAGTCCTTATTGTGATTGTGTTGTCCCTCCTGATTGCGGTGTTGGCGTGGTTTATCTACGCTTTGATTATGGAAGTCATTTCTTTAGCCCAAAATGCGGAGGAGATGGTTGATTATTTTAGCAATGTCATCGCCAATCTATCTGCTAATTTTAACTGGCTGCTCCACTATCTGCCCGATGATGTGGAGGCTCTCATGGGCGATTTTATGACGGGGTTTTTGGCTTGGCTGCAACAGATAATTTTGAATTTTGCGGACAATATCCTTAACAGTGCCGTAGCCGCAACGGGTGCGATTGGCGTTGTTGCTATTTCGGTTATCATTTTTGTTATGTCGGCGTACTTTTTTATGATCGACTACCAAAATATCTCGACCAAGCTAAAGAGTTTTTTTAGCCCACAGGCATATAGAGGTTACTCGATACTGAAAAATGCGACAATGTCGGCATTGGGGGGGTATTTGCGGGCACAGGTATTCATGTCGTTTATAACATTTTTGATTGTGTTAACCGCATTGCTAATCATACAAAATGAATTTGCCCTGCTTATTGCGATTTTGCTGGGGCTCATCGATATGATTCCCGTTATAGGCACGTCTCCGATTCTATTGCCTTGGGCGATAATAAGCGTAATATCTGGCGATATAATGCTGGGGGCGTATCTTTTTGGGCTGTCGGCGGTAACATTTGTGGTGCGGCGTGTCCTCGAGCCTAAGATTGTGGGTAATCAAATGGGGCTTTCTCCCATAACTGCATTGGTTAGTATGTACGTTGGTATGCGTTTGGGGGGGTTGATTGGTCTCGTTTTTGGGCCTATCGTCGCTATGATCCTGATTAGTCTCTACAAGGTTGGGCTTTTTGATGGTTGGGTAAAGGATATAACCGCTGTGCTGGATTTACAAAAGACAAAAGAGGTAAAGGTGGATTCTGATGATTAGTTACTCCTCATCTTAAACACATGGCTTTTTGAAATGAGGCAAATCGGGCGAGACGTTCGAAATATGCTAGGCCAGTAAAAATATGCAAAAAACCGCAAAACACAGGACACAAAACTCCGCGGACGGGGACTAGGATTTTGATTAGCTGTACCCGCGAAGTTAAAATTTAAAAATAAAAATTGACAAAAATTTTTTCTTGTGTTAGCATAGATGTGGTAATGTTATTTTTGGACTCGGACGTTTGAGTCTGACAGTTATCTTGAAGGAGGTAAAAATGACAAAGAACATCAAATTTTCACTCTTTGTCGCAGTGATTGCAATGGTTCTGTGGATACCCACAACAACCCTTGCGGCGAGCGTGGACGAGGTTACGATAACCATCTTCCACACAAATGATATGCACGGCCGTTTTGTAAACGACGGCAACAGCGTTATCGGCATGGACACCATGGCTGCTATTTTCCAGAGCCGTGAAAATTCTATTTTCGTCGATGCGGGCGATACCGTACATGGTCTCCCGTTTGTCAATGTCGAGCAGGGCGCAAATGCTATTACGCTGATGAATCTAGCTAATTACAGCGTGATGACCCCTGGCAACCATGAATTTAATTTCGGTTGGCAACGCTTGGCAGAGCTGAACAACATGGCTAATTTCCCGATTATTGCGGCGAATGTTAGCCAAAATGGCAACCTGCTTTTCGACCCGTACACCATAATCGAAATAGCGGGCTTAAACATCGGCTTTTTCGGGCTGGCAACGCCCAGCACGCCGATTACCACGCACCCGAACAATGTTATCGGAGTTGACTTTACCGACCCCATAGCGGCGGCACATGAAGCTGTTGCGTTGTTGCAGGCGGCGGGCGTGGACATTATCGTTGCACTTGTGCATTTGGGCATAAACCCAGACAATGCCTCGGGCTACCCTTTCCGTATCGCTGCGGAAGTGCCTGGTGTCGATCTCATCATTGACGGGCATAGCCACACCTTGCTAACAAACGGCGAGCTGGCTAACGACATTATGTTGGTACAATCGGGGGCTTTTGGTGCGTATTTGGGCGTGGTGGAAATAACTTTCGCTGACGGAGCAGTACAAGACATAACTGCATCCGTTATCGATAGAGACACCGCTCTGGCAAATTACGACCCCGACCCCGCTATTACCGCAGCTATTGAGCAGATGACCAACGAACTGGAATATTCTTTCGGCGAAATTATCGGCTTTATGCCCATGACTCTCTATGGAGATAGCGTGGAGCACCGTGAAACCTTACGTACAACCGAAGTCCCAATCGGCAATCTGGTAGCCGATGCCTTGCGTACCACCGTCGGCTCGGATTTGGTGCTGATAAACAGCGGCGGTATTCGTGCACATTTTTATGAGGGCGATATTACGGTAGGCGATGTATTGGACGTACTAGCGTTTCCAAATTACGTTGTAATAGTAGAAGTTACACCTGCGATGTTGCACGAGGCGTTGGAAAACGGCGTGTCGCTCATGCCTGGCAATGGGCGTTTCCCGCAAATTTCGGGCTTTTCGTTCATCTTTGATCAAGATGCCGAAGAGGGCTCACGTGTCGTTGACATATCTATAAACGGCAATTCCCTCGATTTAACCGATAATACCACCACCTTTACATTAAGCATAAACGATTTCATGGCGGCGGGCGGCGATGGCTACACCACCTTTATCGGACTTGAACCCGTTGGACACGCTGGACTTTTGAGCGAAGTTTTCATTGAATATCTTTCGGGAACGACATTGGATGCGAGCCGACTTGTTACGGAAAATCGCATAATAAATTTGGCAGTATCTCCTCACCCTGGCATAGCCGTAACTCCACCCGAAGACATGGATTTCGATATGGATTTCGACATAGCGATAACTGCACCTGAAGACATGGATTTTGACATGGATTTCGATATAGCCGTAACCGCACCTGAAGACATGGATTTCGAAGAAGTTGAGGAAGACGCACCTGCTTTCGTATTCGAGGCGGAGGAAGTGGTAGTAACAGCACCACCCGTTGCCCCGATCGCAGGAACAGGCACAATAGTAAACTGCTGGTACTTAAACATACGTGCAGACGGCACACCAGCCGCAAATGTTCTCGGCACAGTCCGAGTAGGTACAGTAATCACAATCCTTGAAACCAACAGCTGGAATTGGCACAGAGTGTCAATCAACGGCATAGACGGTTGGGTTTACGGCGGTTTTGTGCAACTAAACTAAATTTGCTAAATACCAAATTTCGATAAGCTACACTTCTTTCTCATTAGGCCCTTGAACTCCTTAAACATCAAGGGCCAACCCCGGGCGATTAACTCAGTTGATAGAGTGCCATCTTGACGTGGTGGAAGTCGAGGGTTTGAGTCCCCCATCGCCCATAAAATACAAGACCGTGGGGGCTTCTGGTTGCTCCGCAAACGCCTAAACGGTGTCCACAGGACACCAGGCGCCCCCCAAACCCCCGCCACTTTGAAAAGTGGACAAACTTTAATTTTTATTTTGGATATTTTTTTGTGTAGGGGGTTGGTTAGATATGAGGAATGAATTTCGGGAATCGTCGGAGGATTATTTGGAGGCAATACTGATGCTAAGTTTTGACGGTGCGGTACGTTCGGTGGACGTAGCGAACCAACTAAATTTCACACGGTCGAGTGTTAGCATTGCAATGAAAAAATTAAAGGAAAGTAATCTTATCGAGATAAACGACGGCTACATAAAGCTCACACCAACTGGCAAAAAAATTGCCGAAACTGTCTACGAACGCCACACTTTCATAGCCAACTGGCTTATCTCGCTAGGTATTGAACGCCAAACCGCCATAACCGACGCTTGCCGCATCGAACACGTCATAAGCGAACAAAGTTTTTTGGCTATCAAAAAATACTTACAAAATCAAGACCTTGGGGCTCTGCCCCAAACCCCGCTGGGGGCCAGCCCCCAGACCC
>JGI24700J35501_10930435_pt1 | contig 14028 bp, 10 predicted proteins | sample TergutTh196P1_FD_35501 | JGI IMG/M metagenome (IMG submission 35501) | reverse complement strand
GAACAACAGCCTGACCGAAGTTACCATACCCGGCAGTGTTCAGAGCATTGGGAGCGCTGCGTTTGCGGAAAACAGCCTGACCGAAGTTACCATACCCTACGGCGTTCAGACCATTGGGTGGGAGGCGTTTCGGAACAACAGCTTGACCGAAGTTACCATACCCGCCAGCGTTCAGAGCATTGGGTCGTGGGCGTTTGCAAACAACAGCCTGATCGAAGTTACCATAGCCTCCAGCGTTCAGGACATTTGGCATTGGGCGTTTGCGAACAACAGCCTGACCGAAGTTACGATACCTGAGGGCGTTCAGACTATTGGGGACAGCGCGTTTGGGAACAACAATCTGACCGAGGTTGTCATACCCGACAGCGTTCAGACCATTTGGCTGGAGGCGTTTACAGGCAATCCGCTGGTCAGGGTTACCTTTATGGGAACCCCCTCAAATGTTGTTGAGACTCCATTCGATCCTGGGCCTTAAGGTTGCACAAGTCGCAAAGTTTTTAAAGGAGGAGGGGCGAGTTTTCACTTTCCCCGCCGTATAGTCCCGGCCGGGGGCAAGTTTCCAGCAAATTGGAACCCCCGGCCTCGCCGCCTACTCCAACTCCCAGCCTTGGCCGTCGGCGGTTCGGACAAAAATAACCGGCGGTGTCGCGCCGGCAAGGCCGGTAGCAATGTCCCCGCCCCCAGCACCGAGAGGAGCGATTTAGGGGCGGCCATGCGGCCGCTTAGCGGTGCCCGCCCTTAGAAAAATTTGGCGGCTCAATCCAAAACCACGGCGAGCCTTGCGTTCATGCCTATACGCAGGGACGTGTTTTGCGACACGACGGCAACCTCGGCTTCAAACTCCGCGACACCTAACAGGGCAGTTTCGCCTAACTCGTTTTTAACGGCGGCGGGGTTTATCCTGCTTACGATACCCGTGTAAACAGCCCCGCCAAAAGCGGCGTAGGGCCTAATCTCGACGCTCATGCCGGGGCGTATCCTGCCGACATCGTCTTCGCGAAACCGTGTTCTAACCTTCAAGTTTTCCGTGTCTTCCACGACAAACAAAAGACCCGGCCCCGCCGCGCCTTCCCTTGCGAAAACGGCCGTTACAAAACCGTCTATGGGAGCCCTTACAAGCTGGCTTCCCAGCGCGACAAAGGCCGCGTTCAAAAGCGCCTGCGCGTCGGCGTAACGGCTGCGAGCGTAGGCCAGCGCGTCCTCGGCCTGCCGCAATTCAAACCGGGAGACGCTGCCGGCGTTATACAAAACGGAAAGGCCCTCGTAGTGCATCTGCCTTGTTTGAAGCTCGATTCTGGCGTTCTGCACCGCGCTTTCCGCCTGTATGTGCGTAACGGTCAAAGTCAAGTCGTCAGAGTCCAACACCGCCATTATCTGGCCTTGCGTAACCGGGTCTCCCGCCTGAACATAGATGCGCCTTATCATGTGGCCGAGCGTTGTAACAACGCTTCTTCTTTCCGCGCTTTCGACAGTGCCGCGCACGGTAATGCCTGCGGGAAGTTCTTGGGAATTATTTTGCGTAACGCCGTTACGGGCAATATAGTCGCCGCCGCTACGCAAGTCGATTTGCACCCTGGCGTTAAGGCCGATCATGGCGGCAAGATCGATATCTTCGGTGTCGATTATGTTGATCCTGACAGGCAAAAGCTGGGTTACTTTGATAAACCTGCCGGATGTCGCAAAACTCATAACCTCGCCCGTAATCGCGGCGTCGGTAATGCGGCCTATTTCGTAGACATAGCCCGTAAAACGCCGCCGCCCAAGAGCGTCAATCGTAACGTCAACGGACTGCCCAAGACGGATGTTTGCAATGTATGTCTCTTCTATGTTAGCCTGAATGTGCAGGTTGCCGGTGTCCGCAATAACGGCCACAGGCTCGCCGGGGGAGACCGTCTGGTTCTGCTCGGCGAAAGTCCGCACGACAAGGCCGGCGGCCGGGGCCCTCATCGATTGCGCCCCTTCCACCCAGCCCAAAAGATCGTTTTCGCGCACATAATCGCCAAAGCGTATTGTAAAACGCTCAAGGGTGCCGGCGGCCGGCGGCATGACGTAAAACAATGTGGTTGTTACCCTTGCGTTTTCCGTTATGACAAAATTCGCGCTTTGCCGTATGAAGTAAAAGCCGGTAATCGCCCCGCCTGCAAGCAGGACAGACAGGGCAAGCCCCAGTATAATCTTTTTCTTCCCACTCTTTTTTTCCTGCGCCTCGTTCTCTTGCGCCCCGTTTTCTTGCGCCGTTAATTTCGCATCACTCATATTTATTCGTCTCCATCGCTTTGTGTGCCTTGTGAAAATTGCGAATTGTATAAATCCGCGTAAAACCCGGCAGCGGCAAGCAACTGCCCGTGGTTTCCCTGCTCTATAATCGAGCCGTCCTTCATAACAAAAATCAAATCCGCGTCCTTTATCGTAGAAAGCCTGTGGGCGATGACAAAACTTGTACGGCCGCGCATAATGTTTTTCATCGCCTTTTGTATCAGAATCTCCGTCCTTGTGTCTATGGAACTGGTCGCCTCGTCCAGAATAAGTATTGACGGGTTTTTTAACACGACACGCGCTATCGTAAAAAGCTGTTTCTGCCCTGCGGAAATATTGGCCGCCTCTTCGTTTAATACCATGTTATACGAACCGGGAAGAGTGCGGATAAAGCTGTGGCACTGCGCCGTTTTCGCCGCCGCTATAACTTCCTCGTCGGTCGCGCCCGGGCTGCCGTAGCGTATGTTTTCCATTATTGTCGCATTGTAAAGCCATGTATCTTGCAACACCATACCGAAAATTTCCCTAAGCCCGCTCCGTGTAAAATCCTTTGAATCGATGCCGTCGATAAGTATTTTCCCGCCGTTAAGCTCGTAAAAACGCATTAAAAGTTTTACGACCGTCGTTTTGCCCGCGCCCGTCGGCCCCACAATCGCGACTGTCTGCCCCGGTTCTATTTCTGCGGAAAAATCGTTCAAAATAATTTTGTCCGGGGAATAGCCAAAGCGCACGTTTTGAAAGCTGACACGCCCGTCGTACTTTTCCTTGGGCGCGTCCGCTCCGCCATCCTTCACTTCCTCCTCTTCTTCCAGAAACTCAAAAACCCGCTCGGCGGCGGCGACCATTGACTGCATCATGTTGCTCGACGCGCCAAGCTCGCCCAAAGGCCGGGTAAAGTTTTGCACATATTGCAAAAATGCCTGAACGTCGCCTATGGTTATAAGCTGCATGGCGGCCAAATATCCGCCTAACACGCAGACTAGGACATAACCCAGGTTATCGACAAAAGAAAAAATCGGCTCGACAATGCTTGTCATAAACTGCGCCTTCCACGAAACGGCCCGCAGCTCTTTGTTAGCCGCCTCGAACTTTTGCTGCGCGTCAGCCTCGCCGTTAAAGGAACGGACAATGTTATGCGCGCTGTATGTTTCCTCGACAATGCCGGAGAGCTTTCCCAGAGCATCCTGCTGGGCGGAAAAAAATCCGTGGGATTTTTGTAGGACAACCACGATGAGCGACATGAAAAGCGGGATAACAAAGATCGCCGCGACTGTCATAAGGGGACTTATCCAGATCATCATGGCGAGGGTTCCAACAATTGTTACAACCGATGACACTATCTGCGTAAGGTTTTGGTTTAGGGTTTGGCTCAATGTGTCAACATCGTTTGTTATGCGCGAAAGAATATCCCCGTGCGCCCTTGTATCGTAGTAATTTATCGGCAGCCGGTGTATTTTTTCCGATATTTCCGTGCGCAATTTGTACGTTACCTTTACCGAAAGCCGCGCCATGATAATTTCCTGCGAAAAACTGCAAAGCGCCGAGACTATGTAAAGTGCGATAAGTGTTCCCGTAAGAAAGCCCATGTAGCGGAAGTCTGTCAAAAGGCCTGTCCCAAAGTGAAAGGCCACAATGCCGTCAACAAGGGCTGTCGTTACGCGCCCCATGATTCTGGGGCCGGCTACGGCAAAAGATGTCGAAAGCACTGCGAAAGAAAAGGCCGCGATAAGCGCGGTTTTGTGCGGGGACAAATAAACGATAAGTTTTTTTACAGTCTTTTTCGGGTCTTTGGCCTTTGCGACCGGGGCATCCGCGCCGTCAAATGCGTCATAAGCCTGCGATTGTTGCGATTGCTGCGACTGCCCGCTCTGATCTTCGCTCATGCCTTCAACTCTTCCTCTGACAATTGCGATGCGGCAATTTCCCTGTAAACGGCGCAAGTGCCCATAAGCTCAAAATGCGATCCCTTGCCGGCAATGCCCCCCTGATCCAAAACGATAATCTGATCCGCATCCATAATGCTGGAAACCCTTTGCGCTATGACAAGCACAGTACAGCCGCCCATCTTTTTTTTCAAGGCCGCTCTAAGGAGGGCGTCCGTTTTTAAGTCCAGCGCGGAAAAACTGTCATCGAAAAGATAAATCTGGGCGTTTTTTACCAAGGCCCTTGCGATAGAAAGCCTCTGCCGCTGGCCGCCGGAGAGGTTCGCTCCGCCCTGCGCCACGTTAGCTGAATAGCCGCCTTCCTTGTCGGCAATAAAAGAAGCCGCCTGCGCGATCTCCGCCGCCGTGGCAATCCGCTGGTCGCCGGCAGTTTTATCCGCGTAAAGCAGGTTCGATTTTATGCTGCCGGAAAACAAAAGCGCCTTTTGCGGCGCGTAACCGATTTTCCCGTGAAGCTCCTCCTTGTGTATGTCGCGTATGTCCATGCCGTCAAGATAAATGCCGCCGCCCGTAACATCGTAAAAACGCAAAAGCAATTTGAAGAGAGTGCTTTTCCCGGAGCCTGTCGCTCCGATAATGGCCGTCGTCTGCCCAGGCCTAGCCGTAAAACTTATGCCAGTCAAAACCGCATCTTCTTCCTGCGAGGCGTCCGGGTATTTAAAGTTCACATCACGGAACTCCACCACGCCTTTGAAATCCTTGGGAAGCGGCAGCGGGTTTTCCTTCCATCTAAGGGAAGAGCGGGTTTCCAGAACTTCCTGCACCCGGTTGGCGCAGACTACAGCCCGCGGCAGGTAAACGAACATGATGCCTATCATAAGAAATGCGACAATGATAAGAATGCCGTACTGCAAAAAAGCGAAGATGTCCCCAATGTCTATGCGAAACGCCGATGCGTGATGCGCCCCCAGCCACACGATAAAGGCTGTCGCAAGGTTCATGATAAGCATAATACTGGGGCCGAAAAACGCGAAGGCCTGATCGACAAAGAGGCTCGTGTCGGTTAAATCCCTGTTGGCTTTCTCGAAACGTTTTTTTTCAAAAACCTGCGTGCTAAAGGCGCGCACGATCAAAATGCCGGAGAGGTTTTCCCGTGAAACTAAGTTTAGCCGGTCAACCAATGTTTGCATGAGCCTGTACTTTGGCATAGCGACTACGAACAAAACGGACATCATGCCCACCATGCAGATAGAAGCCAGAAAGATGACCCAGCTCATTGACACGTCCCTGTTAAGCGCGCGTATGATTCCGCCTATTCCCAAAATCGGCGCGTAAACCAAAAGACGGGTCGCCATCATCATGGTTCCCTGTATTTGCGTTATGTCGTTTGTCGTGCGGGTGATAAGCGAGGATGCCGCGAAGTTGTTTATCTCCGCATTGGAAAATCCCAAAACTTTTTTGAAAACCGCCGAGCGCATATCGTTTGCCACCCCGGTAGAAATTTTCGCGGACAGGTAACTCATGCTAAGGGCGGCGACGACGCTTAGAAGCGTTATCAAAAGCATGACAATTCCCGTGCGCCAGATAAATGTTATGTTACCCGTCATCACCCCGTAGTTTACGATGTCCGCCATGTGGCCGGGAAGCGCCAAAGCGCAGAGTGCTTCCACGACAAGAAGCGCGAAGGCTAATGCGAGCAGGTGCGCGTAAGGTTTTAGAAACTCGAAAACTTTTGACATTTTTTCCCGCGCCGCCCTTTACGGCAAATCTCCCGTTACGCAAAACTTGTAATCGTACAAATAAACTTCTACCTCCAGCCGCTCGCCGGCAAAAACATAAGTGAGCGGGGTTTGCGCCCTTCTTGAAAAACCGAGATGTTCGTAAAAGCCGAAGTTGCACTCGGTGTCCGTAAAGACATAAATCGCGCGGGCCTTTTTCTCTTGGAAATACGCTTTAACTTCCTCCCACAATCTTGCCCCGATTTTCAATCCCCGCGCCTCTTCGGACACGACAAGAAAATCAAGGGTTCCGTCATAATCGCCGCCTTCCTCTAAAAGCCCCTCATACGCGCCGCCCAGTTTTGTCATAAACTCGTTTATGTTCTGCCGCTCGTATTCCTTCATGTTCAAAAGCGACATGATGTGCGCCGCCGGGTCTTCCATCATCATCCTGAACTTTGGAAGCTCTCCGTTTGCATAGCCGAAAATTATCCCGGCAAGCCTCCCCCCGACAAGGGCGGCCTTGCCGAAGCTTGTGTTGTACAGCACTTGGTTAAAGTAAAGCCCCAAGGCGGCATCTGTCGCTCCCTCGCTTTCAAAAAGGTCGGAAAAACCCCAAGTGTCGTCTATCATTTTTTTTATTTGCGGCCAATCGGCCTCTTCCACGTCACGGATGACGATTTCCTCCATAATACCTCTTTGCATTTTCGCGCTCTTGGTATAATCTTAAAGTATGCCATAATGTCATAGTCAAGGGGGATGGCGAAAAAAATGGAAAAAACAAAAAAAAACGGCCTGCTTTCGATTGGGGAGATTTCAAAGCTGACCGGCGCCTCGATTCGGTCGCTTCGTTATTACGAGCGGCTTGGGCTTTTGAAGCCGGCGTATACCGACCCGCTGTCAAGTTACAGGTACTATTCCTTGGATCAGAGTTATCTTGTAAGGACGATTATGTACTGCATAGAGCTTGACATTCCGCTTAAGGAGCTTAGGCGTTTTATCGACGCTGCGGGGATTTTTGACTTTCGCGGGTTTTTGGCGCAGGGGAAAAAAACGGCGCGGCAGAAGCTTGCGCGGATTGAAAGGGGGCTTGAGCTGATCGAAAATATTGAAGATGCGATTGAGCTTGCGGAAAAATACAAAATCGGGCAGATTTACGAGCGCGAGGTGGCGAAAAAGTATTTTCTTACGGAGCTTTACGAAAAACCCGATGCCGAAATAGAGCTTTATTTCAGGTTTGAAAAAATTTACTCGCACCTTTACAGCGGCGAGGAGGCGGAGTACGGGCTTGCCGAATACGGTTTTCTGCACATCTGCCGGGGGGAGCTTACCGAGCGTTACATTTTTATCGAGCTTTTGAAAAACGAAGTTCCGCGTTTTGCCGCCAATGTGATGGAGCTTCCGGCAGGGTTTTACAGGTGCCGGCAAAGCGAGGAAAGCCAGATCGAATCCGCCCGCGAAGTTTTCCCCGATCTCGGCGGGGGGGAGGGGGCCTTTTTCGCAATCGAGACGGATATTTTCACGGGGAAGTACAAGATCGACAAGCCCGTGTGCGAACTCCGGGTGATTGCCTGCGGCGGCTAGAGAATATCTTTTTTTTCCGCTTCTTCCCGTTTCGCTTCGGCGCGGTCTTTCATGTCGGCCACGCCGATAAAAACGGCGATAAGGCCGATAAAAGCGGCAATGACAGGAGCCGCCCCGCGCAGAAAGGACAAGACATCCGCCCCCCAGCCAAGCCCGTAACTTTCCTGCGGCAGAACCATAAAAACCGAGACGGCGATAATAACGACCCCTATAACCAACGCCTTCATTTTTTCTCCTTATTGACCTGCATTAACCGAACCGGGCGACTGCCACGCTTGGCAAGCGTTACAAGCATCGTGCAAAAAGCCGCGACTAGAAAAAACATCCGCAAACCCGGCAAAAGAACCGCCGCAGGGGAAAAAGACCCGCTTTGCACAAACCCCCAGCCTTGCGCCCCCGCAGCCCCTCGCCCCCAGACCCCCTAACGGATCATGGCAAGCGCCTGATCGAAAGAAAGCCCCTCGTGGCTCTGCCTTTTGGCAATATCCCGCACCGTAAGCGGGTCGGAAAGCGGACTCTCCCCCGGAATAATCAAAAAGGGCACACCTTTTTTTTCGCTTAAAACAAACTGCTTGGTAAGCTTGTCGCCAGCCTCCTCGATAAAAACCTCGCAAGGCACACCCTCGCGCCGGAACCTGCCGGCCAAAGCCTGATACAGCCCCGAATGCTCCGCCTTCAGACAGCAGACAGCCGCCTTCGCGTAAGTGCCGCCAGCCGGCAGCCGGTCAAGACTTTCCAACGCGCTGACCATCCTGTCAAGGCCGATAGAGGAACCCACCCCGCTAATATTCGTCTTGCAGTAAAGCCCGGCCAAATTGTCGTAGCGGCCGCCTGAGCAAATCGAGCCTATGTCCGGCATATCGGTTAAGAAGGTTTCAAAGACCACGCCCGTATAATAATCCAGCCCCCTTGTAATAGAAGGATTCAGCTTAAAAACATCGCTGCCGCCGGCATCAAGCATAAAACGGCGCAAGTCGGCAAGCCGCGCAGCCTCCGGGCAGTCGCCGCCGGCCATCTCGGTCGTGCGCTTCAGCGTGTCCTCGAAGGCTTCACCGTCAGCTTGCGCGCCGGTGGCCGGGTCAACCCCGATAAACTTCAGTATTTCCCCCGCGCCGTCCGCGCCCGCAGCGGCGGCCAAGGTTTCCAGCGTTTCGGCGTGCGGAACCTTCGCCCTTCTGTCCACAATGTGGAAAATCTCAATAGATTTTTCGATCACGCCAAGCCGGGAAAGCAGGCGGTTGAAAAGCCCCCGGTGGTTAAGATGAATGGAGACTGACACGCCCAAAGCCGCCAGCGTGTCGCGTATAATAAGAAGGATTTCAAAATCCGAGGCCGCGCTGTCGTCGCCGATAATGTCAAAATCGCACTGGGTGAACTCCCTGTAGCGCCCCCTTTGCGTGTTTTCGCCCCGCCAAACCTTGCCAATATGGTAGCGTTTGAAAGGGAAGATAAGCTCCCCTTGATGGAGGGCGGTAAAACGGGCGAAAGGCACGGTAAGATCGAAACGCATGGCGACATCCCGGCCGCCGTTGTCGTTAAACCGGTAAATCTGTTTTTCGACATCGCCGCCGCCCTTGGCCAAAAGCACTTCGGCGTATTCCAAAGCCGGGGTATCTATGGGTACAAAGCCGAAAGAACGGAAAGACGCTTCGATTTTTTCGCTCAAACCCCGCCGTACAATTTCCGCCTGCGGCAGAAAATCCCTGAAACCTTTAAGAACTCTAGGTGTGATAATATCCATGATTAAATGTAGCAAAAAAAACGAAAAAAATCAAGCCGTCTGTTTCCTTAGAGGTTGCCGTTATCGAAAATATTTCACGCAAAGGCGCAAAGGAGCAAAGATTAAGGCGAAGCTTTCTAGGGAAACGATGATTAGCGTCGAGTTAATCAGCGTTTCCCTAGTCTGTGCTTCGCGGCCTTTGCCCCTTTGCGCCTTTGCGTGGGTTAAATTGGGGAGTAAATTCACAGCCGCTGATCTTTCATGCGTTTGTCGTGCCGGCCGCTTGACACTCTCTTCATATTTACCTATAGTTGCAGAGATACGGCAAAGGTCTCACTGGGGCGCTTTGCCGGGCAGAAACCATCAGCTTTAAGGCAACCTCCAAAAACCCAGATGGGGTTTTTGGAGGTTGCTCAGAGAAAACCGCATTGCGGTTTTCTCTAAAGGGTACGAAAACCTCTAAAAACTGAAGTTTTTAGAGGTTACCTTAAGGAGGAAAACCTATGAAAGCAGCAGAGGCAATCGTCAAGATTCTGGAAAAAGAAGGAATCACAAACGCCTTTGGCATCCCCGGGGCGGGCATTAATCCCGTTTACAAATACCTGGAAAGCGCAAAAATCAAGCATTTTTTAATGCGCCACGAGGAAGCCGCAGTCCACGCCGCAGACGGATACTACAGAGCCAGCGGGGAAATGGCGCTGGCAGTATGCACGTCGGGGCCGGGAGCCACCAACTTTGTTACCGGAATGTACACCGCATGGCAGGACTCAATCCCGCTGGTCGCGCTTACAGGACAGGCACTCAGCGGCTTGCTTGGAAAAGGCGCGTTCCAATGCGTTGACATTGCGGAAATATGCAAAACCGTAAGCAAAAAAACATGGTGCGTAAAAAACGCCAACACAATCCCCGCCGTTTTCCGCGAGGCCTTTGAAACGGCAAGGTCGGGAAGGCCGGGCCCCGTCTTAATCGACCTGCCCTTGGACGTGCAGTTGGCCGAGATCGAGTTTGACATAAACGAATACACACCCTCCACATTGAAAGCGCCGCTGCCGCTGAAAAGCTCCATAGAAAAAGCCGTCAAACTTATCGACGAGGCCAAAAACCCCGTTATCCTCATGGGCGGCGGGGTTATCCTCTCCCGGGCAGAGGCCGCGCTTCTGGAGTTTGCCCAGTACATGAACCTGCCCGTGCTGACAACCTACATGGCAAAAGGCGGAATCCCCGACAGCCACCCGCTTAACGCCGGGCAAGTCGGCATACAGGTCGGGGCGGCCTCCAGCGGGAACGAAGCGTTTTTGGCGGCGGATGTCGTTTTGGGAATAGGCTGCCGGTTTACAGACCGGCACACCGGCAACGTCGCCGTGTATCAGGGCGAGCGGAAGTTTATCCACATCGATATTGATCCCAGTGAAATCGGGAAAATCGTAAAGACCGAACTTGGGATCGCAGCCGATGCCGGCGACGCGCTAAAAATGCTTCTGGCCGCCGCGAAAGCCGCCGGGGGCGCGCGCAGTCGCAGTCTGCCGGACTACGCGGCCGCAAGGCAGAAGTATGTGCGGAAGCCCGACCCGTCGAAAAAAGTGATAGACCCAAGGGAGGTCTTCGAGGCGGTAAACCTTGCCTTTGACGACGAAACCCAGTACACCACAGGATGTGGCATAACGCAGATATGGAGCGGCCAGTACCAGAGGATCAACAAAACCCGCAAATACTACCCCTCCGGGGGGGCCGGTACGCTGGGCTTTGATATACCGGCGGCCATAGGGGCGGCGGCGGCGACCGGCAAGCAGAGCGTCTGTCTTATCGGGGACTTCGGCTTTACCTTCTTGGTGGAAGAGTTGGGAGTTGCGGCGGCGTACAAACTGCCGGTAGTCGTATTGATCGTGAACAACGCCTATCTTGGACTTATAAGGCAGAACCAGAAATACGTCATGCAGTACGAGTATCAGGTGAAGATGCCGGAGAACAAAAACCTGCTCGATTATGTGAAAATCGCCGAAGGCTTTGCCTGCAAAGCCGAAAGAGTCTTCACCCACGAAGAACTTGCGAAGGCGTTGAAAAACGCGGCCGCCTCCAAGGAGCCTTATGTGATCGACATAATTTGCGATGATAACACAGATTGCGACATGGGGCCGGACATTGCGAACATCCGCCGTTTCTAGAAACGCCGTTTCGAGTAACGGGGCGGATTTCATACAAGCCGGCTTTTAAAGCCGGCTATTTAATAGGAGGAAATATTATGAGCGAGCTTTTTGAAAAATCACGAAAACTTCTTTCCGGGTGGAAAGGGGACAAATACGTCTTCGGACGCGGCGTACTGCCGGAAGTCGGAAAACTTGCCGCGCGTTTCGGCAAAAGCGCACTTGTAGTCTGCAACACGACCTACATGAAAGCGGCCGCCGATGCGGTAGTAAAATCGCTAAAAGATGCCGGGCTTACCCTAGCCGGCGGGGCAGTCGTCCCCGATGCCGGCCCCAACGCGCCGCGAGCCGATGTTTACAGGATCGAATCGTACATATTGCATCACAAGCCGGATGTAATCGTCGCTGTCGGCGGCGGCTCTAACATTGACGCTTGCAAAGCGGCGAACTTTCTGGCCGCGCTAGGCGGACAAGTAAGCCCGGAAATCGACCACTGGTTTGGCACCGGCATTGTGTCGCAGGCGCTTGAAAAAACCGGCATTAAACTTCTGCCCGTGATAGCGGTAATGACAGCCGCCTCCTCCGGGGCGCACCTTACAAAATACTCCAACATTACAGACCCTGTCATAGGCCAGAAAAAACTGATCGTGGACGAGGGCATAGTGCCGCCGGGCGCTCTTTTCGATTACGACCTTACAGCCAGCCAGCCGGTGCCGCTTACCATTGACGGCGCGTTAGACGCAATCGCCCATTGTTTTGAAGTGTTCTCCGGGCTGCCAAAAGATGCGCCGGCGGAAAAGTACGCCCTGTTAGCTGAAATTACAGAAGCCGCCTTGGAGCTTGCCGTAGAGTACGCCCCACGGGTTATAAAAAACCCCGGCGACATGGAAGCTAGGCAGGCAATCGGCATGGCCAGCGATCTGGGCGGTTACGCGATCATGATAGGCGGAACCCACGGGCCGCACATGACAAGTTTTTCTCTTATAGATTGCGCCGGGCACGGAACCGCCTGCGGGATAATGAACCCCTACTATGCGGTGTTTTTTGCGCCGGCGATTGAAAAACAGCTTGTTTTGGCGGGAAATATTTTCAAAAAACACGGCTATATTGGCGAAAACTTGGAAAATCTTAAAGGCCGCGATTTAGGCATAGCCGTCGCCAACGGGATGATAGCCTTTGCCAAGGCGATCAACGCGCCTGCGGCTTTAAGCGAGTTGCCCAACTGGAAGGATACATATATCGAAAAAATCCTTATAGCGGCAAAAGACCCCCAGCTTGACATGAAGCTGAAAAATATGCCCGTTCCGCTGACCGCCGCAACTGTGGACGAGTACATGGGGCCGATCATCCGCTCTGCGGCCAAGGGTGATTTGTCCATGATTAAAAGTTTCGCGTAACCGCCGGAAAAGGCCTTGCTTGCAAGGCCTTTTCCGGGCGCAAGGAGCGTCCGCATGACCGATGAAAGCAAAATGGCCGCCTTTGCAAAACTCTACGAAAAATACCATGCTGGGGACGGCCGCAAGGAAAGCCCCGAAAGCCGGCAGGCCAAGTATCTGTCGCGCGAAGAATACATCGCGGATGCCGAAGCTGATTTTAGCAAGTACATCGAAGGCGAAAAGCCGGCAAAGCAAATCCTTTTGCTTTTGCGCTTCATAAACGATCCGTATATGCTGGGCCTGTACGAGGCCTTTTCCAAGAGGGATATGCGACATTTGCTTAACGTATTGCACCAAAGCGCAAGATACGCGGCCGCCTCAAGGGGCGTGCTGGGATCGGGCGTTGACCACTGTGTGAATTTTTCCAAGGCGGTAAAGGCCTTTGCCGCAAACGATGCGGCTCTTGCAAACGCGCTTTTGCCCAAGGAGTTAGGCGCTAGCAAAAACGGCCACAAGTTTTCTGTTACTTGCACTAACTTGATGATGGGAATATGGCACAAGGACGAGCGCGCGCTGGAAAAGGCAAAGGCGGCCGGGCGCAAGTTTTTGTCCGGCAAACGCACTCTTTTAGAGACGGCCGCCACGGAATACCTGATCGCCCTTGCCGAAAATGACATCGCCAAAGCCGGCGCAAGTTTGAAAGACATTTGCGCGGGGCAGAGAAAAAGCAAGGAGTGGGGCGAGACAAAACTTACAAAGTGTTTTTGCATAGAAGCGCACGGGCTTTACAGCTTTGCGCATTTCGCCCTTCCCGGCGCAGATTTCAGCCGGCTGGAGCCGCCACAGGACGACGGTTTTATAAAGGCCTTTGCCCAGTGGAATGTTGAAAACGCCTTTCCCCAAGGCTCCCTTTTCCTTGCCATGCCCGGCAAGCTGAATCTTATGGACGCAATCCTAACCGCCGACCTGCCGGCGCAAACGCTTTGCAAGCCCTACGAAGGCAAAAACACCCTGTGCACAGACGCCAAGGCCTTTGAAAAAGAGCTTGTAGAAAGGGTTCTGGCTTCCCGGCCGTAGTGCGTGGCAGGGAAGCTTACCGCGCAAACCGACACCCCAAAACCAGGCGGGAATGCCGAAATTCCGTAAAAACCTCCCGAAGCAAAAAAAAACAATTTTTTTTTCCAAAACGCTTGACAATTTTTGCCCTGAATGATATTATTCCAATAGACGCTTCTGGCTGTACATTCGCAGTGCCGCCGGGGCGAAAATTGGACAGGAGGAGAAAGGTGTCTTTACAGCAAAAAATGACTCAAAAACAACCGGAAAGCCGTAGTGTCTATATCCCCCCCC
>JGI24700J35501_10930434_pt1 | contig 14028 bp, 10 predicted proteins | sample TergutTh196P1_FD_35501 | JGI IMG/M metagenome (IMG submission 35501) | reverse complement strand
GTCAGGACAGAAAATCAAGCTGCAGATTTGGGACACAGCGGGACAGGAACGGTTCAGGGCTGTAACGAGGTAAGTCTGTCTTCTTCTGCATTTTTAAGTCGTAATCCAGAGCAACTGACACTTTGAGAGCTGCACAGTCACATTTGGTGTTAACAGGCCTTAATCGCCATAGTTCTTCAAATGAGAAGGCCCCAGAAAAAGATTCAAGTGTTTTGGCTTGTTGCACCCTATTGACTGGCAAACAGTTACCAGTGTTTAGGAGGATAATTGTGTTGTTCCCTTCACTCATATTCAGACAGATAAAGGCACTACAGTTCTTCTAGACATTTGTATATGTTTACCAATCAAACATGGTGTGACATCCCACGTAATGGTAAAGTTCCTCCTGTCAGTGCCATGAAGGCATATGGGGGGAATAGAGGCATAGCTCCACTTATTCTTAACCTCAGCATTAGATGGAGTTTGGTGCTTAACTTTGTGCCCTGGCTGCTTTTGCCCCAGGAAAGAACCAACCTTTTCTAATTGCATATGTATTATTTCTCAGATTTTACACTTCTGTCCATTACATTCAGTTTGAGGTAGTCCATACAGAAGTGAAATGAGATGTTTCATTGTCACTTTTTATGTCATTCTTAGCCCTTCATGTCTGAATGGAAAAATACTGTGCCAGTATTTAAATGCCCTTCACGGCTGAATGGGAAAACACTGTTCTGCTACGCCATGTAGTTTTTAAAATTTTCTGTATGTGTAATTACATCACAGTATTTATCTAAAGGGCTGGTATAAGCATAGAAGATGGCGTGAAATTGAATTCTAGTTAAAATTACCATTAATGAGGTTTAGTTTTTCTTACTAACAATCTTTCGCTCTTCCGGCATTAATGATTTATTTACAGACGTCTCTAGGCAGTGGTTCTTATTCTTTCCTCATACTGGTGATGTGGAGCAAATACACACACACATATGGGTCCTTCCAGCAGGTCTCTGTTACTTCATAAAGCCTCTTCTGTAAAATCCACACCCCCTTCACCCCCATTTCATCAAGAATATGCTACTGCAAATTATCAGTGCAGTAATTACAGTGGTAATATTTATTACAATTGTGTGTTCTGCTTCTCCAGTTTATTGTAAATTGGTTCACAGAAATGCAGTGTGATGTGATATACCTGGAAACATGGGGTAGCACACAACCCTATGTTGCTTTTGACACTTTTTTTTTTGTTCTTGTTTCTTTGTTTTTGGCAGAACACACATGGCACTGAATTCTCTTACATTGCATGAACCAGTGTCTGTTGTGCCTTGAGTCAAGTCTTTGAAGTTGGCTCATGGATGGGGCTTGTTTTATTTGTCTTGTGGCCTGAGGTCAAGGCACCCTTCTTGCCTCTTGTATTAGGTCCCTCACCAATGTCAGTGTGAATTGTTGAAGTGATAATTTTGAACCACAACAGGTGAGAATTATAAAGCTGTTGAGTGTGGTAAGGTCCAGAAAGTGGAAAAATAGCTTCTTTGTCCATTTCCAAGTGTGTTGGCTAATAGAGGAGGAGTTGGTTATGTGGTTGGATTTGCCCACCTATCCCATGTGTCTTATAGTACTGTATTATGGCTGGTTTCACAGCTTTTCCACGCTCATCACAGCGTTTACCCTCCAATGATGCAGAATGCATATTTGTTAGTATGTTTACATTTCATTTGCCTTTCCATACAGTGGCTGTCACGTTACCTTTCACCTTATTCTTAGATCACCCCTTTTCAAATTCATTTTATGTCCAAAATTCTTAGGCATCCTTTTTCTATTTGGTCTAACAGTCCCACAGCAGTGTATTGTCTTAGTATGTAAATCAGCAAATAATGCTGGAGATGAAAGGAAACTGTCCATGTAGAACTTGTCCTTCTGAGCACCTTCCTCTCAAAGGTATCCACTTAGTTTTCATCATTTATACCAGTGGCCCAAGGGTTGCATCCGTATAGTAATAATGGTTGTATTAATGTCTTGTATATATTCTGTTATTAAGACTTAAATAGTGTGTTTTAATTGTGTTTGGAGTTCATAGTAGTGTCTGTTAACCTTGAGTAATCAGTGATGAATTGCTGCACTCAAATTATTATTGCTAATGAACAAAGTGCCTAGCTATGTAAACTCAGTTACCTTCTCAGATATATATTTACTCCCAAGTATTTTGTTCTTGATGGGTTTGCAGTTACCTCCGTATACTTCGTCTTGTTTTCATTTATTCCAAGGCCCATATGTGTGCCTCAGTGTTTAACCTGATGAATGCATATATTTCTTCATGGTATATATGTTAAGCTCAAAGATTGAAAACGCTCATTGAGCAGAAAAAATGACCACAACTTGTTGTGGCATTAGAGAAACAGCCACAACGCGAAATTTCGTGTTGTGGCTGTTTTTAAACAACCACAATGCTGGTTAGGTTAGGTTGGTTAGGTTAGGTTAGGTTAGGTCAGGTTAGGTTAGGTTAGGTCACTTTCTTGCTCAGAGGTTGCAAGTGACTTTCATTCCGAAACCCTCACTGTCTTCACTGTAACTTCCACAATGCCAAATTTCGCGTTGTGGCTGTTTCTGTAATGCCACATTTCGCGTTGTGGCTGTTTCTCTAATGCTGCAACGTGTTGTGGTCGTTTTTTCCGCTCAATGAGCGTTTTCGATCTTTGAGCTTAACGTATATATTTTAAATTCTGTAAAACCTGAAGGGAACTGATTACTTAGGACACTTAATATTGATGGAGTTTAATGAAGTAGGATGTTGCAATGTGGATTGACCCAGAATATGGACCAGTGGTGTGTAATATGAATGCAGTATTGATCCTTTTGGCCTATTAAAGGTGAAACATTACTCATCAGTAAAACATCATTACGGGTGCTGCACCTACTGGCTTCTCAAGAACGACTCTGCTTGTTGGATTTGGTTATGGTTTTAGAGTTTAGTGTGGGCTGGGTTAGTGTAGTTGGTGTAGCAACTCACTACAGGCTGGACAATCTGGGGATTGAATCCCAGTAGGGATGAATTTTCCGTGCCCATCCAGACTGGCCATGGGGCCTACCCAGCCTCCCATACATTGGATACTGGGTTTTTCCTGGGTAAAGAAGCTGGGGCATGGCATTGATCACCAACCCCCATGTAGCGCTGAGGTTAAAGAAAGAGTAGAGCTATACATCTACGCCCTCTTTGGGCCTTCATGGCCTGTTCCAGGGTGAACTTTACCTTTCTTTTTTTTAAAGTTTAGTGCCTCGTTTGTGCATTTGTATTTATACAGTGTACTCTAATTTTAAGGTCATATTATCGTGGTGCAGCAGGAGCTCTTATGGTGTACGATATCACCCGTCGTTCTACTTACAATCACCTAAGTAGCTGGCTTACTGACACAAGAAACCTAACAAACCCTAGTACTGTAAGTTATTATTTTTATTTTGTATTTGTTACTTTGAAATCTGCTGATACACAGAACACACAATACTGCAACATATGAAAGTACTAAATCTTCCTATCTTCATTTTAAGTAAGAGTCCAGAATACAGGTGGTGATTTTAAGGATTTATGTCTTCATGATTTCAAAACATGGATGTGTGTTCCATTCATGTTTATTTCAGTTCTGAAGTTGAAGACAAGCACATATTCATATATAACATGAAAAAATATGAAAACTTTGTGCTTGCTGAATGACTTTTTATTGCTTTATTTTTTGTGTGCTTTAGCAGGTGCATATAAAGCCTGTTAGTGACATATTTTTAACATATTATTCCTTATGTTATTGTATAATTTTACTGCCAGTTTGTCACTGCCATTTACAGCATGTCAGATTTACTTTTTATTTTAACTGCTCATATGTAATTCACGTTAGAAATTTGAATGAAGGTGAAATAGTTGTTCACAAGGGTGTACCTTAAAAACTGTTCACACAAATTCATAACTGGAGTTAGGAGAATTCCAAAAGATTTACATATTCTAGTTATAGATTTTGATGAAATTGAGTGTTGGGACTGACAAAAAAAGAACCCACCATACCATTACTGTGTTTCTGTTCGAAACGTTGAACAATCAGGATCCCATTTTATGTGTTAAGAGTATCATATTAGAATTTATAGAATTAATGAATGTCGTGCAAAATTCTTTTAATGCTGTTAGGTAAATATTTAATACCGTGTCCATTTCTTGATCAATTGAGCGTCAATATGAAAAACATTTTTAAAAGTATGAAAAACATTTTTAAAAGTAGGTGCATTCTCAGGTTGCCTTGATGTTTGTTTCATGACACGAGTACTGTGACGGATTTAGAAATTAAAAGTAAGTGTACATTTTGAATTGTGAAACAGAGTTTGATTTACAAATGTGGATGCATGCAAGTAAGCTTGGAGTTTTGTGTTTACGTCAGGACTAAATGAATCTGCAAGAGATAACCTTTATCAGTGCTGTGCCGCATTTTTGTGTTGGCAGAGGCGCATGGTCTAGCTGACCAAACATTATTTTTTTTCAATACTAATGCCACTAACTCTGTGATAAAATTTGGCCGCCAGCCCTGTAATACGAAGAGATTTAAATTCCCCCATTCCTAGAATAAACCGTTTACTTGAGATTTAGACCTGCCCACCAGCCCCATAATACTGGGGTATTTAAAATAGCCTGAACCAGATTATAGAGATTTACTTTATATTCTCATTTTGAAAAAATGTGGTGCAGTACATTTTAATTATTTTATACCATATTGCAGGTGATATTCCTGATTGGGAACAAGTGTGATTTAGATGCGCAGCGTGATGTTACGTACGAAGAAGCTAAGCAGTTTGCTGATGAAAATGGCCTCATGTTTGTAGAAGCCAGTGCAAAGACGTAAGTGTAATTAGGTTCTTATCGCTTGGCTTGATAAATCTAATGCTTGTGGGTGTAGTATATCATTATATGAATATTGATTCTGACAGTGTTCGGTGTCAGAGGTGTACCTGACATGCGCGTGCACACACACACACACACACACACACACACACATACGTATACATTGTTTCAGAAGCTGGTGTAAAATTATTATTATAAACTTTATTCTGTGCATACCCTTTGGCTTCCAATAATGCAGGTGTTATTAGAATTCCAGTAGCCTTTATTTACTTAATAACCTAGACTTCAATGAGCAGAGGAATATCTTACATGAAATAAGAAAACGGAAGGCTAACTGGATTGGTCGCATCTTACAACGAAACTGCCTTCTATAACAATTTATTGAAGGAAAGATAAAGGGGGAGATAGAAGTGCTGAGAAGACGAGGAAGAAGATGTAAGAAGCCACTGGATGACCGTAAGGAAAGAAGAGGATACTCTCATTTGAAGGAGGAAGTTCTAGAGCGCACTATGTGGAGGAACTGTTTTGGAAGAGGCATTGGACCTGTTGTCAGACAGATTACTGAATGAACCTAGACTGCTTAACGTATGTGTTTTGATGCCTATGTTTGTGCCATCATCAGTGCCCCTGTGGTGTCGTCGGTTATTTTGCATGTGTTTGGAAAAATTACATTTTAATTAATTTGGTTTGTTACAGTTTTGTACCAGCACCTGTTTTGTACTGCTGACGGCTATCATGTTCACTCCTGTTTTACTTAGTCTGTGTTATTCTCACTGTTAACTGCACTTGTGCATTGGGTTTTTTGTGCGGGTCTAATTTGTTGTTACTGTTTCTGGTTGGTTGTGTGTTTGTTGCAGTTTTTTCTTGTTGCTGAGTACATTCAACAACGAGAAGGGAAAAAAACCACAACGAATGGGTAGGTACGCAACCACAACAAACCCTGTGCAGTAGAGTGTGACTTTCCAAACACATGTATGAAGGTTGTACTCAGAGTCTTGGGCGTTGTTGAATTACAGACAAGTGCCTGGCAATATTGCAGTGTGCCTTATATGTTGAGCAGTTCCATTTCGTTATCTCACACTGGAAGGAAAATCACATCACCTGCCCCTTATGCGGTCATATTTCATTGCGAGAAAATGACTGGTGACGACATTTCTTTCCCCCCTCCTCTACTTGCAATGATAAAATTTCTTGGAAGGAGGAAATCACTACACTGGATATTCACACACAACTTCATTGTGCATATGGAAATTCCTGCATGCACTCTAACAATGTCAGACAGTGGGTAAAACACTTCAAAGATGGGAACACAGACATTGCTGATCAGTACTGTAGTGGTGACCTGAGATGTGCAGCTACTGAGAGAAACAAAGGAAAAATCAGAGACCACCAGAGAGAATCTGTGTGACAGTGAGGGAAATGTCAGCAGATATTAGAGTAGAAAACAGTACCGTCCGGGAGGAACTGGAAAGTTTGGGATACTGGGAAGTTTGTGCCTGGTGGGTTTCTCACTTGTTGATGGAGGAACACAAGCTTAAATGAAAAAAATATTTCCTCATGGCTAATGAAAGGATATATGGTCAAAGGCTGTGACTTTTTTCATGGCATCATGATTGGTGATGAAAAATGATTCATCCCTTTAATCCAGAAACAAAATGACAGAGCATGAATTGGCATCACACAATGTAGCCCAAGAAGAGGAGCCAAAGACAATGTCGTCAGCCCATAGGACCATGGGAACTTTCTTTTGAAATTGGGAAGGATACATATGAGTCTAGTTGTTGCTACATGGGAAAACCATCAAAGCTACTTGTTACCCTCAGACACTCCAGAAGCTTCATCCACTGCATGGCGGACATGCAGGGAAGAGAACTGTTCTGCAACACACCATTGTACCTCCACACTGCTTGTAATTCAGAAGAACTGCAGGGAGCTTTTCCCCAGTCACTTTACAGTCCAGATCTACCTCCCTGAGATTATCATCTGTTTGGTTTTGTAAAGGGTCAGATGTGAGGCCAGTGCAATGCAACTTTTGAGGCAATCCAGGAAGCTGTCATTTGTTGTTAATGAGCGCTGAAATGGAGTTGTACCACAAGGGCATCTTCACATTTCTAGAATGGTGGCAAAAATGCATCCGTTTGGGTAGGAATTTTTCAGAGAAGTGAATACAGGTCACAGATTTGACTCACATGTGGTGTGTGCCTGTTCATACCTTTGTGAAATTGCCTTATGACTTTCAGTATGGCCCTCATGAAGTAACCAGTGATATTCACAGGGACACTGATGATGGCATGGATGTATGTGTCAAAACAGGTGTGTAACTAGTCGAGGGTGTGACGTATACAAAGGCTGTTGGAATTCTAATAATACTTACATTTTAAAACCTGTTTTGTGTGATCCATGAAGTCACACAATTTTCTGTCAGGAATAACAGTAATCCTAGTCAGGGTATGTCAACTGTAAATTTCAGGTATTATTGATAGGAGAGTAGATTGATGACTATCAGAATTTGTATAATTAATAATAATAATACCTCAAAACAATGCCACAGCTGTACTTGGAGCCAAACATCATGAAGTAAGAACCATAACAAAGTTGGGAGGAGGGATCCAGGGCAGAACAGCAGTTCAGGAAAATGTGTCATAAAATTCTTTCCATCTGATACTGAGTGTATGTGTAGTTTTGGTTGGCTGATGGCCTTTCCTCTCGTTCTGATAAACACATATCTCCCTTATTCCAATTTATTCTCTGTGATCCTTATAGTTTTCTCTGCTTTTTATTTCTCCAGGTGTCTTCAGGTTGTGTGATTAATTTTACAGTTTGCTTCTTCTGATTTCCCACTGTCTGTATTCTGTGTTTACAATTTATAATACTGTTTTTGGGCGTAAAGTTAGCTTGGTCTAATGGCCCAAACAGAATGGGTTGTATAATATTGTTACATGATGATGGAAGCAGAGTTGTTTGTTGTTTTGATTAGTAGATATAATTTGGCTTACTTTACTGCTTTACTGCAGCCATTGGACAGTGGCCAAAGTAATATTCATACAATGAATCGAAGGCTGGCTCAGACAAAGAATCATCTGCTGTTTAGCAGTTAACTGTTTTGCCTTTCATCCTGGTGCATTTCACAGCCATCAGAGTAATAGACGTCACCTGTCTTGGTGAACACTTTTGCCATGCATTAGTACTTAATGTTTCCTTTTTTTCACTGATCCAGAGGAGAGAATGTAGAGGAGGCTTTCCTGGAGACAGCTAAGAAGATTTACCAGAGTATCCAAGATGGCAGGTTAGTTTTTTTTTATTAGAAAAATTCCATGTTCTGTGGAAGTATCAAGTCAGTCCCTGTTCCAGCCTGAATATATCCTACTCTAATTAACTCACCATATGCCAGAAGTAATGTACTGGGCCCGCTAATTCACCAAAGATGCAGAAAGTGACAGAAAATTTTGGAAGTGATTTTGCCCATATTTGTAATACAGGTTCAGCTCATCATGTTTGTGAACGTACGTGGGATGCGGTTGAAGTTCTTCCAGGGTGTGTGAGTTCTGTATGTGCACATTCTGTTTTAGGTGGTGTGGCCATCACTGCTTTGTTGTTATTTGATAACCATTTATGAGACTAATGACTGTTTAACCTGGTCAACATCACTTTCCTCCCAGACATAATTTGGATATTGTATTCTTTCATTTGGGTGATTTCCCAGCATCTGAATTCTATGTGCCGATGTTTCTTATGTCGCATGAACAAGAATTGTTCTTGTTCACACGATGTATGAAGATGGAAAGGACAGAATGTTCTGAAACGTGGCACATAAAATTCAGATGCCAGGGAATCACCCAAAAGAAAGAATACAACATTCACAACAGTGAACGTTTGAAATCAAGAATAATTTGGAGAGATGTCTTTTGGGAATAGGTTCATAAACTCGAATGTATGAATAAAATATTCATATCAACTGTGTTTGGTTGATACTAGTGGGTACATCAGTTGAATGGCCAAAAACTGAAATTTGGGGCTGGGCCAAAGGTTTGTTGTGCTGTTCATGTATTTTTCCTTATTGAAGTCACAAAAAATCCTTAGAATAATATTGTCTCAAACTGTCTCTGAAACTGGAAAGGCTTGCTTCCAATGGTTTAGTGTCCCTTTAATTTGCCGGGTAATAATTATCATACTTCAGATTAAAGGAATGCTAAACACACCAGCATTTTATCACAGCAACAAAATGTAATTAGTGGCTATGATAAAATGTTGGTGTGCTCAAATGTCTTTGTGATAAATTGTCGCTGAGATAAAATGTCTGTATGTTTGTCAGCCTGATTTAATGTCCGTGACAAATTGTCGCATGATGATATGTCATGGCCCCATCTGTCAAAACTTCTGTCTGATTCCACTCTTGATTATGAGTGTTGTGCAAGTGCAAAAGTAACAGTTTCCTTGTGCTTTTGAAAAGTGATTTTCTTTTTTTTGTGTGTGTAAGTTATGTGTGTACACACTGAGAATGAAAGTTTCATTTGACTTAAACACTTCGTATTTCAGATTGGACTTGAATGCAGCTGAATCAGGGGTCCAGCACAAACCTTCACAACCAGGCCGAAACACGCTGATCAATGACCAGCAGGCTAATAAAGATAGCTGTGCCTGCTAGGTAGGTTTAGTATCTTACTGCCTTGTACTGTGCATTTTGAATGTTTGTTGCTACAGTCTCTAAAACCCAAGCCACTTGAAAACAGAAGCTTTTCCATTTCAGTATGGTCTATAAACCTACATTTTCCTTGATTCTCTGCACATTTGTATTCCCATTAGAACTTATAAGAAATTGTTACATTTGCATGATTTCAGGCTTCCACCATGGTGTAAATGAGACCTTTGATCTCCTGGGATATTACACAGTGTATATTGGTAGTTACTGACGTTTTGGGACAACCTGTCAATCCCTCCTTCAAGAATCCAGCAGTGTTCTTGGACTGCTTGGCCATTGAAGATGGGACCAGTAGGATGTCCTGAAACCTTGGTAACAAAACTACCAATCCATGCTGCATAACATCCAATAAGAGCAAAGCTTTAATATTACATTTTTCTGGAATATATATTTGTAATTTCTACCCAGTTCCTTGCTTGTTCAAACTGTGCATAAGTTGACTTGTTGCTGTCATTTTTAGGTAGTTTCAGTTGGAAATCAGGAAAAAAAAAATTAATTTTCAGTTATAATTTTTTGTCTCCCCTGTTTTCCTGTAAGGTTACTATTCTCCTACTTGAAGGTCATGCCAGCAGAGCAGCCTGGCTACTGACAAATGTTATGTGAGTTACAAGGGACTGCAAGTTCCACATGCCTATTACGTTGCTGTTAATGTTCCATTGCCTCTGATGGCTGGATTGACAGTTTAAAAGTAGGGACACAGTGTTGTGTTTGTAACTGTTGTGAGAGTGCAAATTGTGGAGGACTGGAGAAATGAACATTTACTCAGAATTTTTGATGGGTACAAACCTGAGAACATTCATAATGCTGATGAGACTGGGCTGTTCTTGAGGCTTCCACCAAACAAAATGCTAAATTTGAAAGGGAACTTGCATTGGTGGAAAGATTTACACAAGGGCCGGACTCTTCTGTTAGGCTGCATTGCTAATGTCACTTACAAAATCCCATCTTTCATTACTGGGAATAGGGAAAACTTAGTTGTTTCCAAAATGTCAGAATTTGCCCACACACACACACACACACACACAGTATGTTGCAAACAGAAAGGCTGGGTTTCACAGGCCATCTTTACTGGCCATTTAAGAGCATTAGATGTTCAGTTGGGTTCCAAAAACAGGACGTTCTTACATTTTGGTGACCGGTGTGCTGCATGTCAACAAATAACCTAAACTTTCATTAGTTGTGTGTTCTTCCCCAAAACTGCACCACCATTCTCCAGTCACTTGACCAGGGAATAACAGGGTCATACACACATTATACTACTGCAAGCAACTTGCAAGAAAAACTGTATAAAGGATTGGTTGCAAGTTGCTGCATGATGCACCAACACTCATGAATTTAAATGTTGCGGATGCAGTACATTTCATTGCGGAATCATGAGTCTCTCTCACCAATACAAATGTAGTGAGCTCTCTCCAGAAATGTGGATTCAGTTTAAATCAAACCACTGATAGTGAATATGCAGCAGAATTTAGCATAACCAAAGTTGAGTGTGGCCAGCTGAAAGCAGGTGTGTAATTTCAAGAGTGTTTATGCTGTGACTGTGGTGCTGTAATGTGTGAGATGCAGACTTTATAACAAATGACTGATGAGAAGTTTATATCTGGTGTGATATGGAGGAAATGGAGGGGCAGGAGGAGGAATAAAATGGTGGGGACTGCACCTGCAGGGTATGTTCAGAGGGAGCCTTTACTCTCTAGTAGTAGAATTTGAGGTGACACTTGCCATGTTATTTAACAAGCCTACACATCATAGAGAACGGGTAGGAGGGATGGTGTAGTTGGTATAGCAACTTGCTGTGGGTTGGTGGGTTTCGTGGGTTGAGACTCTGGTGGGGTGAGATATTCTGGACCCATTCAGACCTTCCCTCCTCTTTCCTAGGGTAAGCAGCCAGGGGCATGGTGCTGACCAACCAGCCTGTTGTAGTGCTGGTTTTGAGAATTGGTAGAGCTATACCTCTGCCTCCCCTGTGTGCTTGCTTGGCATGTAACAGGACATCTTTATGTCTTTACACCTCATAGCAATGGCTAAAAGGCACATTTGGACTATATACTTAATTTTACCGCTTCAGAAGCAGCATATCATGATCTGTCAGGCAATATCTGGGAAGAGCAAAAGTGTAAACCTGCAAACATTGGATGAGTGGCGAGTAGGAATGCTGTTGGAAGAATTACATGGAAACTAGTCACAGGATGTATATGACACAAATTAAACAGGGATTTTTTTCTGTAAAAATAAAGTACCATAATAGGAAATCTTGCCATGATGGCAAAAATTGGAAGACAAAATCACAGTTCTAGCTAGCAGTGCTGCTTACTGGTCAGACAACTTACCAAACCAGCAAAATATATCTTACATCTAACAACAGAATATCTAACAGCATAACCTGGATTAGTGCCAATGTCATAATTAACTATTTGAATGCTGTAAATGCAAGAATGGGAGCAAAGAATTGAAAAAAAAATATATTGCTGTGTGTTGTAGTTGAATTTCTCTTTATCCAAAAAACATATCTTTCTTGAATTATGTTAAAGGTCTGTTCCTTCACCACATTGCCTCCCAAAAGGCACAGGGATGACTTTATCCTCATTTCAACCGGCACAGAATAAGTGACTCGAACCCTATCTATCTACTCCACCACTTGTGTCTGTGAAATGAGCGTCCTTTGTAAATTCTCAGTCTATTATATGACAAAGAGGGGGGAAATAATACCCAATAAGTTCCTAAATTTTTCAGATATTTAAAGGGAAATACAAGACTTCACTTATGGGAACTGCCTCATATATTATATAAGAGGTTTACATAAAAATGGGGGATTCAAGACTACAAAAACAGTATGTATGCATTTGTAGGCAGGAGTACTGACCATATTTTTAACTATATACTTCATTATCAAGATATTTTGCACAAGTTTGGCTTATTTACAACATGAACTGCTGGAACCCCAGCTTCGTAATTTGGTGCTTGTAAACACGAGATCCCATTTTAATCTTGACATAAAAATTGTTCATTAATGTTCTTCCTCAAGATGGTTTTAAGTGTAGTGCCTGATTACGGCTGGAAATTTTGCCAAAACATGTAGTACAAATTGATATCTAGTGACAGTGTTTGAGTTATGAATGACAAACAGAAAGTGCAAGGTTTAAAAAAAATCATTTTTCCCATAGTTAAAAACTCCTGTTCTTGCTTCAACATTGTCCTCAGTTTTGTAGTCTTGTATCTGTTTTAAGAAATCTGTTGCAAAGTGTAAAATAGAGGTTTCACTATAATTATTCTAGTTTTGTCTGTGTCAGTTGTAAATGTATTCATGTTGGATAGGACTCATCAGTGAAGATGTGCGCCATCACTGTTGTATATGGATATCTGCAGTTCACTCCTGAACCATCGGTGGGTGATCAGTTACAAGTTTAACTTTCTTTGTGATACAACTGACGTCCTGTTTGTCGGTTTTGTAACCGATTGTTTGGACAAGATAAAAAATTCCTGTCATGCATGGAGGCGTATTTCAACAACTCCAACGTGGGTCGGTTTGCACTCTCTCACTAGGCACCTTGCTTCATATATCTGCTGCGAATGACATGTGTTTTTAAGCTAGAAAACAGAAAGGGGTGTTTGAACATGGCTTAAGAGAACTTTGATCTTGAGGACATTTTTTTTCATATATGATTCTCACTGGTAGGATTGGCAGCTTGCCAACAGAACTTTATGCTTTGTTCAACAACAGCAACAAATTCAGGCATATGATATTTATTCTAGTTGAAGTTGCTTTGGTACCAACTCAAAATTGTGACCATATTTTGATGTTCTCAAGTTTTTGACGTGTTGCTACAATAAGTAATGCACTGTCTTGTAAATGGCTGTTGTTGTTGGCGTATAAGTTGGTGAGGGTTCTGGTGGAGTTCGGGGAAGGTATTTTTTGCTGCAGCGTCAGGTTGAACATTGTGGATGTGTTGCTTGGGTATTATATAACAGAATGACACAACTATGAAGCTTTGTTCTATCATTGGACTGTCATAAATTGCATTTTTTGTTTGTGAAATGAAACATAATTTTTAGTTTGAAAAAGTATTCTAATCTCTTCCCTGGCACTGGACAGCTCATACGTCCTGTGTTTTACATGGGAATTATGTAGAAGACCACTGAAGAATCCCTTGTCCTGTGCAACGTAGAGGTCACAAACAGAATGAAAGTCGAACTTACAAACTTATGAATGTGTTACGAGTTTCAGGAAATATCTTTCAGTTGTTGTTATGTTATTGGAAATTAAACTGATGGTTGCATTGAATAATCAGCACTTGAATATATACTTCTGGCATCTTTCTTTTCTGCATTTTTAGTCAAGTGGAAATACATATTTCTCACCTTTCCATCAGACACTGCATTACATTTTTCCACTCGACTGTTCTGTGAACTGGGCGTAAGGTTTGAAATAGCTGAGTAATGTGCAGTAATATGTGAGGTTTGTGTGTGTGTGTGTGTGTGTGTG
>JGI24700J35501_10930436_pt1 | contig 14037 bp, 10 predicted proteins | sample TergutTh196P1_FD_35501 | JGI IMG/M metagenome (IMG submission 35501) | reverse complement strand
AGTTCGCCCCTACGGGTGGTGATGTTGTAGGGGCGAACTCTGTTCGCCCGTCCCTATAAATCGTTTAAGTTAATGATATTGATTCCATCCGCCCGCATTTACTACAAATTTGCAACAGTTGACACAAAACCAAGAGCCAACAAATAACAAACGAGCAGTCCAGGGCGCGCCCTGGTGGGGGTGTGGGGGCAAAGCCCCCACGGTCTTAACGTGTTCGTTGCATTATGGTGGCTTGTGTGTTTGTGGCTAGTAGTATGGTGTTTGTGTTGTTTAGGAAAGTTGCGTTGTTTATGTCCTGTATGGCAGTGTGATTCCATAATATCATACCTTGAGTGTTTATTGCAAGAAAATCTCGATCTAATCCGATGAGAAGAGTGCCGTGTGCTATAGATAAATGAGTTGCCCGCCTGCCCAGATCGTGCCTCAGTATAAGTTGACCGTTGAAATCGTATATGAATAAAATGCCAGGAGAATCCGCTTCAAAATCGTTGAGAAATGGCTCACCGCTCACAAAAGCAAAGAAATTTTCGCCCACTTGAAATAGGTCGGGTCGATTGTGCAGAGGAATACTCCACTCATAACCATGATTGCCCTCTTCTGAATTATAACCTATTATGCGTTGGTCAGTCAATGCTATCATCTGCATACAATTCACAAATCTTGTGTGCAGGGTAAATTCATTGTCAAAACGGTATGACCTAAACATTCCATCCTGCCAACGCCGTGATTCGGCTATCCTTCTCAAATAGCTAAAGCTGATGTGCGAAGATATAAGCCCCGATGTGTCAAGCCTTGCCATGGTTATTAGTGCACCGCAGTCCGATACATCGACCGAAAAGGGAAATACATTTATTTCGCCCATCAATGCGTGGTAGATTGGAATCTGAAAATTTTCAGCATCGTACACCTGGAGCAAATAGCCCGTTTCGGTACTCATAATTACTGATAGATACCCCGTTGCATTTACTGTAAAATATAGTATCGGCTGGGGCAAATTCACGCTGTATAGCAATCCCGTTGCATTAAATACGTGAATTTCCTTTCCGTTAGAGTCGCCGACAGCCGCCACGCCGCCACGCCCGACCGTAATGGGGCTTGACATATTGAAACCGTGTTGCCAAAGCACGTCCCCATCTATCGATAGATTTTGCACCCCATCTCGTGCCACAAACAGGAAGCTATTGCCAAATGCGTAAAAACTCGCCATGGTATCAAAACTATATTCCAGCCGAACGTCTGTATAAACAAACTGCCAATATTGCGTATCGCCCCCCCAAAGTTCCACGGCAAAATGCTGTGTCAGCACCACGACAACAAGCAAAACACAGCCTATCAAAATCGCTTTGCCAGGCGAAATTCTTCTCTTTTTCCTATTCTTCACGGACATCAACTCCTTAATTTGGAAAGTTAGAAGAATCGTATCATAAAATGTCAAAGTTTGTCAAGATTTGTCAAGAAATTTTTCGGGAAAATTTGACAAGCTCCAAAATTTAGGCTACAATAAAAAAAGTGGGCAATGCCATGATGTCATTTAGAAATCATGGAGGTTCAAATTGAGAGTAAAGCTAGTATTTATGCTGTTTTTGGCAGTTGTGTTGGTCTTGGGGGCTAGTGCTGCGACCTATGCGAACGGCGAGGACGGCGAAAATGAAAGAAACGGGAATTTGGTACGGACACAGATTCCCGTAAACAGGCCACCTGATTTTCCACCGTTGCCTTTTACGATGGTGCGGAACTACATCTACCACGAGCCTGGTATGCCGATGTTGCTAACGATGGATTTTAGCGGCCCACAAGAAACTTGGAGCTGGATGGCGGACGAGCTTGCGGCGTTGAGGGAAACCGATGTCTTTTTACACAGGGCATTTTTAGCGGGCTGGCGTAACACCAGTATTATCCCTCGTGAGCTGTTTGTAACGGTTTACGTTTACGGCAGGGAATTTCAAGGCACAATGACTCGTGCCAAGGAATCGGCAGTAGCAAATGCCGCTGGGAATGTGATTGGTTGGGACGATGCACCCACCCCGTTCGTAGACTGGGATGGCAGCAGGAGTTGGGGAGCGCATTTTAACGGCGTTTTGACCTTTACGGGCAATTTTGAACCTGAATGGGAGAACGGTTTTCTTAGCGAAACATTCTTCGATTTGGGCGATATTGGCGAAATTGACCCGAACGACCCACAATTTTTCGATTTTGACATAACCACGCTTGACGATGAAGAGCTTGCGGAGTTGGGTTTTAGGTGGTGCGAGGATTTCGAGCGTGAAAATGTGGGCGAAACGGACGAAACAGGAGAAATAAACGAAATTGACGACATTCAAGAAATCGATACACTCTCGTTGGCAGAAAATGCCAGTTTTGCCGATATAGCTGATGTTCCCGCAGTGCAAAATATTACACGCTTGGTTGGCAGCAGGGTGTACGAGGGCGAAGTACCGCTTGTTGGATTGGTAATGTATGCGGCTTTTGAATGGGTTGCAACATATAGCGGGGACGTGCCTTTTGCGGGGATTTTATTAACCGCAGCTGAATGGGAGGGTTTGCCCGACATTGTCGTTAGCGGGTTTAGCCCGACCTACGACAACACTAAGACCGAGGAAATTTTGCCGTCTAGTGGCGAGTTTGACGAGAACAAGCACCATTACAGGCAATTCTTCGGCGATTAGAGATTAGAAATTCCGCTAAAAATAGCGGAATTTGAGCAATGACACGGCATTGCCCACTAAGACCTTGGGGCTCTGGTTGCTCCGCAAACGCCTAAACGGTGTCCACAGGACACCAGGCGCCCCCACACCCCGCAAGGGGTGCACCCCTTGACCCCCTTCGTTCGTTTTACTTGGGTCTTGGATATTTCTTGTATGGTTCAAATTTTTTGGTGTTTGATATATTATGGAAGGAGTGTGTATTTGGACACTACAAACATTAAATTAGAGTCGGAGCGGCTTGTTTTGCGGGGGTTTTCGAAGGCTGATTTGGCGGATTTTAATGAATATGCATCTGTGCCAGGCGTGGGCGAAATGGCTGGCTGGGCATATCACAAATCTATTGAAGAAAGCCAAAAAATTTTGGATATGTTTTTGGCTAAGAAAAGCAATTTTGCCCTGTTCCACAAGGCGGACGGCAAGGTTATAGGCTCGTTGGAGTTGCAAAATGCGGGCTGGATATTAAAACACCCCGATTTTATCGGGAAAAGCTCGCTTGAACTCGGATATGTGCTGGCAAAACCTTATTGGGGTCAGGGGTTGGCGGTCGAGGCGGCGAAAACCGCAATAAATTACGCTTTTCAAAACGGAACGGAAGTCATCGCCTGCAATCATTTCCCCGAAAATGCACAGTCCCGCCGTGTTATTGAAAAATTGGGCTTTGTCTACTCGCATACGGGGCAATTCAATTCCCCGATGGGCAAGGTTTTTGACGAACTACGGTATGTTTTGGCAAAAACATAGGACATACCTTGCGGATGAAAAAATTGTGCTATTTGCACAACGCAAAAGAATGTGCTACACTGTATAAATATAAATAAAAATTTAAAGTTTGTCCACTTTTCAAAGTGGCGGGTTGTGGGGGCGCCTGGTGTCCAGTGGACACCGTTTAGGCGTTGCGGGTAGCACCAGAGCCCCACGGTCTTTAGAAAGGGTGCGCTATGTTTAAGAATTTGAAGAGTAAGTTGATTGTTCCAATAATAGCTACATTTGTTGTGGTGGTGGGAATTACTACGATTGTCGTAAGTTTAGAGGTAAACAGCCTTATCAACACGACAAGCACTCAGCAGTTGATGTCAGCTAATGATGCCATCGTAACCTACATAGAATCGCTCAAACAGCAGACACTTCTGGCTGCCTCTGCTGCTGCTCATAGCTACGAAATTATTTCGATTATTCGTACTCTGGATGAAGCTGGGGCATCCGATACTGCCGCCCTTATGGTCGATTATCTTCTTCTTCAGAAGGAGTTATCCCTTATTGATGCCATTGTGGTAATGGATCTAGATGGGTATATCATTGCACGGTCGCACGTTCCCGATATGTACGGCGATTACGGCGGGGCTACACCTGTTGCACTGGCACTGGAAGGTCAGCGTGTTTCCATGTTTGCAGCAACCCCCACCGTGCCGCTTGTGCTGACGGGTATATCTCCCATTCGCCATAACGATGAAATCATCGGCGGCGTTGCTGCCTTGATTGATATTGGCTTGGCGGAACACGTTGACCATATTTCGGAAAATTTTGGGGCAGATCTTGCTTTTTTTCTGGGAGATGCGACAGTTATAAGTACCCTTATTCATCCTGAAACGGGAGTAAGGGCAATCGGAACTCCTTTTCAGCCAGTAGTCGAGGCGGCAATCATGGCAGGCGAAAGCATATTGCTGCAACTGGACGTTTTTGGTATAATTCCGTTTTTTGCCTATTATACGCCGATTTTTGACCTGCAAGGCGATGTTATGGGTGCGATTTTTGTGGGGCTTTCGGTGGAAGAAGCCCAAGCACTGGGTGCTTTCTTGCAAATTTCCCTGATTATAATCGGATTTCTGGGCATAGTTGTCGCCAGTGTTGTTGCAGTTTCGGTTATAGCCAAGGTTTTGAGGCCGATAAACAGCCTTGCGGCAACGATTCGAGAGGTCTCCGTGGGCAATATCGATGTCAACCGAGTAGCCAAAATTCCGCAAGACGAGGTGGGCAATCTCATGCTTGACACTTACACGCTCATCGACTCCATAAATAGCCTAATCTCAGATATAAACAGACTTTCGCACGAATTTATCAAGGTTGGCGATATAGAATATCGCATAAATACGGACAAATACGATAACGCTTTCAAGGAATTAATGGAAGGTACAAACGCCATTGTCGCAAGTATGGTGGGCGATATGCTACCTGCCATCGGGGCTATCAATGAAATTGCAAACGGCGATTTCAGCGTAGCTGTGAAAGATTTGCCAGGTAAGAAAATTATTCTGCCAGAAGCCATCAGAAGTGTGTCTAGCAAGCTAAACGATATATACGATTCGGTAGACCTTCTTATGGAAAGTGCCTTGAAAGGGGACTTTTCTTCGCAGATTGACCATAGCCGATTTGAGGGCAGCTGGCAAAGGCTTGCAAGCAAGCTAAACAGCCTTATGGAGTCTGTTGCAAAACCGATAAAGGAAATCGAGAGCAGCGTAACTTCCATGTCGCAGGGCGATTTTTCAGAAATTGAGGTAAATGCACCTGGTACTTTTGGCGTATTGCAAGAAACTTGCAATCAGGTAAACAAAATCACAGGACTCTATGTGGACGAGATAGCACAGACTCTGCAACTTATTGCGGATGGAGATTTGACGGCCTCGATTAAGCAGGATTACAGAGGTTCGTACGCACCGATAAAGACGGCGATTAACACCATTTTGGAGAGTCTAAATTCCACGATATTTGATGTGCAGACGGCGGTTAATCAGGTGGCACAAGGGGCGGCGCAAATTTCGGACAGCTCCATGATTTTGGCGGACGGAGCCACCAAGCAAAATTTGGCGATTTCGGAGCTTACCGCTTCCATTTTACAGATTCACGAAAAGGCGACCCACGCCAGTGAAGATGCGATAATGGCAGATGAAAATTCCGCAAAGATTCGGGAGTACATAGGAAACGGCAGCGACGCTGTCAATTTGTTGAACACGATAATGTCTAAGGTAAAGGTTTCGAGCGAAAACATTGGGAAAATCGTGGGCGTGATAGAGGGCGTAGCGTTCCAAACGAATCTGCTTGCTCTAAACGCTTCGGTCGAGGCAGCTCGTGCTGGAGAGCATGGCAGAGGGTTTGCCGTGGTGGCGGAAGAGGTACGCAGCCTTGCCAGTCGTAGTCAGGCTTCAACTGCCGAGACTTCTAAGATAATAGAAGAGGATGCAAACAATGTAAACGATGGTTTGGAGGCGACAGGCTCGGTGGTAGCCAGTTTCGAGACCATTGAGAACACTATTGGCGAAATATCCAGCCTTATTACGGAGATTACCGAAATTTCCAACGGGCAGCTGGAGTCCATCACAAACATAAATCAAAGGGTATCCGACATAGCGGGCGTTATAACGGACATTTCAGCCACCGCAGAAGAATCCGCCGCTTCCTCACAACAACTAAGCTCTCAGGCAGAAGTTTTACGGAAAAAAGTAGCATTTTTCAAGATAAGGTCTTAAAACCGTGGGGCTCTGCCCCACACCCCGCTGGGGGCGCGCCCCCAGACCCGCTCGTTTTGTATTTTGAGGTATGGAGCAAACGCATAAGTATTTTCTAGATATAGCAGAAGTGCGGGGTAAATTTACGCAAAAACAGGGCGAAACGCAAGTTCGCCCTGTTTTTGTTTTGTTTCGTAGGGGCGGATATTATCCGCCCGTGATTTTTGCGGTTTACATAATTTTGCGGTTTTGAGCGATTGCGGGCGGATTCTATCCGCCCCTACGCTAGCCAAAAAGGTACTAGACTTTTTTCTTGTTGAATGAAGATGGAACAAGCCTGTACGCCTCTTTTTTGTCCGATTTTGTTATATATCGGGTCGCTATGCGTTCGTTGCAATTCGGGCAAAATATCGCCCCGAGATGCTCCGAAAAATCAAATACACCGTCTATGATGCGTTCGTTGTACATCTTAACGAAATTGCTCCCGCCAACCTTTTGATAATTAGCAATAAAGGTCTTGCAATAAGCACAACTAACCGCCAACACATGACTACCTCGAACCCTCTTGCAATTAGGATTTTTAAGTATCTCCATTCCAAAACCACCCATCCAATACCATAAACACTACAACCCGCTAACCCAAAACAACTCAAAAAGCAACAAAACGAGCGGGTCTGGGGGCGCGCCCCCAGCGGGGTCAAGGGGCAGAGCCCCTTGCGGGTCTGGGCAGAGCCCAGCGGTCTTATAACTTAAAATATGATACCATTTGTTGTAATAGCGTAGCCTGTGAATTTAATTCTTCTGCAGCTGCGGCAGTCTGTTCGGATACGGCAGAGTTGCTCTGTACTACCTGCGAAATTTGTGAAAGCCCTAAACTTACCTGTGCTATCGCATCAGATTGCTCCCGTGAAGATATGGTTATGTTGTTGATTATATCCAAAACTTCGGAGGCGTTGCTCATTATAAGCTCAAGAGACTCCGCTGTGGTTTCGGCAATATCGCTACCGATTTCCACACGTGAAATAGAATCCTCAATTAACGTGGTCGTCTCGGAGGCGGCTTGCTGGCTGCGATTTGCCAAAGAACGTACCTCTTCCGCCACAACATTAAAGCCCTTACCATGTTCGCCCGCCCGTGCCGCCTCAACTGCCGCATTTAGCGATAGCAAGTTGGTCTGGAACGAAATATCCTGAATAACCTTGATAATGCGTGAAATATTGTTGCTAGACTCCTTGATTTGCAGCATAGCCTCCAACATCTGCCGCATCGCCGCATTGCCCTCCATCGCATTTTCCGATGATTTGGCGGAAAGCCCGTTGGCGTTCTCAGCGTTGTCGGCGTTTTGTGATGTCTGCTCTTTGATAAGGTCAACGCTCGCACTCAACTCTTCAATAGAGCCAGCCTGCTCTGTGGCTCCGCTGGCTAAATCCATGGCGGAGCTAGATATTTCCGAAACTCCAGTCAGCAACTGGAAAGATGCGGAATTAATTTCAGATATTGTCTTGTGTAGCCTAGTTACGATGTCGTTAATACTCTCCTTAATCGCCTTAAAGTCGCCCACATATTCGCTAGAAATATTATGGGTCAAATCACCCGCCGCTATCTGTGCAAGAGATGTTGTAATGTCTTTGATATAACCATTAAGGGCATCGACCGTACCGTTTACGCCCTCCTTTATAATGGCAAAATCTCCTGAATAGTTGCCCTCAACCTTCTTGTTAAAAATACCCTCGATAAGATGCCCCATAATATCTCGTATCTCGGTAATCGGCTCATCAACGGCTCTGCATACCTTGTTAAGCCCCTTTACTAACTCTAGCCAATCTCCATAACCCTCAAATGCCTCTTCGTCAATGGAATATGCCAAGTTTCCGTCTATCGAGGCAGCCTTAATCATGCCGCTAATCCCCGTGGAAACATTCGTAACATTCTTTTTCAAACGGTCGAACACACGATTGATATATGCCTTTTTATGCGGAAATTCCTCTAGCGTAATCGTAAAATTGCCCCGTGAAATTTCCTCAATCGCCTCCATGGCTTTCTTTGTCATATCCACGTTGTCAAGGGTCATTAGGTTAATCTGCTCCACAACACTTTTATACGCCCCCACATATTTTTCAGAATCGATAAAGACCTCAATATCGCCCCGTTCGTGTTCTCTCGACATGATTTCCAAATCGCTCATAAGGGAGTTGATTATATCCGTAAGGCGTTTTGTGCTTCTGGACAGAGTGGCAATTTCATCATTCCCGTCCACCTTGATATTTACATTCAAATTGCCCTCCGACACATTTTCGAGTGCATCAACGATTTTAGCCATGGGTTTCACAACAAGGTTCGGTATAATAATGGACACGATTACGCAGACTATCAGCCCAAGCAAAACCGCCACGCTCATTATTACAATCGTGGTGGCAGCAAGCGACACTATGGTGTCGTAGCTGTTATCCATAAGTTGCTGGGCATCGGAAGTCATTATGGCGTATAGGTTAACCATCTGCCAATGGAGCACATCCCCCTCCAAGAGCAGTTCGCCCACCCTCTGCGAGTCTCCTTCTGCAGTCGCCTCGATTATGGGGGACATAACCGTGTTTATGTAGGTATGCAGGAGTGTTCTCATGGTTTCTATATTTTGATACCTGATATTTCTCTCCTCATCGCCGAGAGAGGGGTCTTGCATTATGTTTTCACGAAAAGCATCTATGCGTTCAAATAAAGGAGTATAGGCACTTTCGAGCGTATCGAAAGTAATCGTTTGCCCATGAGGACCTTCATAAAATACTTGACGTAAAACGGTGTACCGCAGATGCATTATTTCGCCCGAGAGTACGTTCAAGATAGACAGTCTTTCGTTAGGATAGCCAAAGATATATACGTACTGATTGTTCATGTTGGTAATGTTTACTATACTGAAAATCGAGATAAACACAGCTATAATAAGCACGGACACAAACCCCAATATAATTTTTGGCCTGATTTTGACATTTTTCAACATAATTTTAACTCCAATTCTATAAATTTTTCCCACTTCACGATAACTTCATGACAATAGTATAAAACTATCTGAGGCCTGTGTCAAATAAAAATTTCCCCCTACCAAAACTCCAAACAATATGATATAATAAAAGCAACAAAAAAAACTAGAATATGGTGGTGGTGGTATGCGTAAAAAGGAAATGATAGCGATGCTCCTGGCGGGCGGACAAGGTAGTAGATTAGGTGTCTTGACGGCATCGAAGGCGAAACCTGCCCTTGCTTTTGGCGGAAAGTACAAAATTATCGACTTTCCCATGAGCAACTGCATAAATTCTGGCGTGGATACTGTGGGGGTTTTAACCCAGTATCTACCCCTAGAACTCAACAGGCACATAGGCATTGGAATCCCGTGGGATTTGGATAGGCGTAACGGCGGCGTTACTATTTTAGCGCCCCATGTAAAAGGGGACGAGGGCGAATGGTACTCTGGTACTGCAAACGCCATCTTCCAAAATATCGACTTTATCGACAATTATAACCCCGATTACGTCCTTATCCTCGGCGGTGATCACATCTATAAGATGGATTATTCCAAAATGCTCAATTTCCACAAACAAAGCGGCGCAGACGCAACTATCGCTGTGCAGGAAGTGTCCATGGACGAGGCTACTCGCCTGGGCATAATGAACGTCGATGAACAAGACAAGGTCTATGAATTTGAAGAGAAACCAGCCCAACCCAAAAGCAATCTTGCTTCCATGGGTATCTACATTTTTAGCTGGCAGGAACTCCGCAAATCCCTTGTTGCCGATCGGGATATTCACCCTGACAGCGACTTTGGTAAACATATTATACCCATGATGTTGAACGAGAACAAAAAATTGTTCGCCTACCGTTTCAACGATTATTGGAAAGACGTGGGTACAATCGAGTCTTATTGGATGGCGAACATGGATTTAATCCAAACAGTCCCCGATTTTAACCTATATGAGGACTTTTGGAAAATTTACACCGATAGCGATCATCAGCCCCCCATTTACACGGGCCTCGAATCCGACGTAAACACAAGCCTACTTTCCGAGGGCTGTGAAGTCTCGGGCAAGGTCTATAATTCAATCATAGGCCCGGGCGTGATAATCGAAGAGGGTGCGGTCGTGCAGGCTTCCATTATAATGGGGCGTTGTGTCATCGGTGCAGGTGCGTTTATCGACCGCTGCATAATCGACGATTCCTGCACGATTGGCGAAAATGTCAAAATCGGTACTGGCGAAAATGTGCCGAACGCCGCAAAACCCCATGTTTACGATTCGGGCATAACGGTTATCGGCGAGTCCACAACCATTCCGCCCAACGTAACTATCGGCAAAAATTGCGTTCTTTACGGCGTTACGACCCCAGAAGATTACGCAAACGGCGAATTGGCAAGCGGACAGGATATAATACGCAGAATGGAGGACGAATAGTGAGAAGTATAGGAATAATTTTAGCGGGCGGCGGAGGCAATTCCGCCAAGCTAGGCGGTCTTACAGAGACACGCGCAACACCAGCGATGCCCATCGGCGGTTGCTACCGCTGTATCGACTTCACGCTCAGCAACATGGCAAATTCGGGCATGAACAAGGTAGCGGTCATAACCCAGTACAATTCACGTTCCCTCCACGACCATCTCTCCTCGTCAAAATGGTGGGATTTGGGGCGTAAACAGGGCGGACTCTTTATTTTCACGCCTTACTTATCAGGGAGCAATTCCTACTGGTTTAGGGGCACGGCGGACTCAATCCATCAGAACATAACGTACCTAAAACGCAGCAACGAGCCATACGTGGTCATAGCCTCTGGCAACAGCGTACACAAAATGGATTACAACGAGTTAATTAACTATCACACGGAAAAGGATGCGGACGTTACAATCGTCTATTCCAAAATCAAGCCAGCGGACGACATAAACGAATACGGCGTACTAACGGTGGACAATGATTTCCGCATAACCGACTTGGAAGAAAAGCCACTCGAGCCGCAATCCAACTTAGTATCCTTGGGCATTTACGTCATTTCACGCACGCTCCTAATCAAACTTTTGGAGACAATCAACGCCGAGGGACGTTACGATTTGGTGCAGGATGTATTTGTCCGTTACCGCAAGCGGCTTCGCATTTTCGGTTATCATTATAATGAATATTGGCAGACGATTAACAGCATACACACATATTTTGAGTGCAACATGGATTTTCTCAAAAAGGACGTACGCTCGCTTTTCAACCACCAATACCCATTCACAGACACAAAGCCAAAGGACGAGCCCCCAGCCAAGTACAACATTGGGGCAAGGGTAATAAATTCTCTAGCTGGCAGCGGAGCAATCCTAAACGGAACAGTACAAAACTCCGTCCTCTTCCGTAAAATATACACAGGCGAGGGTTCCAAAATAATCAACTCCATAGTAATGGACGGATGTTACATAGGCAACAACTGCACGGTAGAAAATGCCATCCTGGACAAAGAAGTAGTCCTCTCAGACGGCAAAGAAATAAAGGGCAACAAAGAAAACCCAACAATAATAAACAAACTATCAGTACTCTAAAACCGTGGGGGGCTCTGCCCCCACACCCCCGCAAGGGGCAAGCCCCTTGACCCCAACGTTCGTTTTTGGTGTTACCATGGGAATCCCTAATGGTATCAAATTTGAAGTGGTTGACGGAAATCCAAGGTAACATAAAAAGCGAAAGTTGGGGGTCAAGGGGGCTAGCCCCCTTGCGGGGTGTGGGGCAGAGCCCCACGGTTTTGATGTTTTAGATTGAGAGAAGGGGTGTAGTGTGAAGAAGTTTGAGGAAGTTTTTGAGAGAGCGGTGGGGGAGAAGAGAGTTGTGGCTGTTGCGGCGGCGGCTGATTTTCATGTTTTGGAAGCTGTGGCGGCGGCGGTTGATAGAGGGATTGCGGAGTTTGTGCTCTTTGGTGATGAGGAGCGGATTAGGGAGATTGCTGGGGAAGTTGGGCTGAAGAAGTTTGAGGTTGTTGCGGAAAATGATGATGTGAAGGCTTGTGGGAAAGCAGTTCGGTTTGTGGCGGAAGGGAAAGCCGATGCCATTATGAAAGGGATTGTTGAGACTGGTACGATTATGAAAGCGGTCTTGGATAAAGAGGCTGGTATGAGGACTGGGAGAAAATTGAGCCATTTGGCGGCGTTTGAGTTGGGGACGTATCATAAATTGTTGTTTGTAACCGATGCGGCGATCAATATTGCCCCTGATTTGGAAGGGAAGAAAGAAATACTGGCAAATGCGGCGGCGGCTATGGGGAATTTGGGGATTGAGAAGCCGTTGATTGCGTTGCTTGCGGCGAAGGAGAAAGCCGATGATAAAATGCCTGTAACGCTGGAATATGTGGATATTGTGGCGGAGCATAAGAGGGGCTTTTTGGCGGAAGCGGTGCTGGACGGGCCGCTGGCGTTAGATAATGCCATTTCGGCGGAATCGTGCGAGATAAAAGGGATAGTTAGCCCTGTTGGTGGGGATGCGGATTTGTTGTTCTGCCCCAATATCGAAGTGGGGAATGTGCTGTATAAGTCGCTGGCGTTTTTGGCAGGTGCGAAAAACGGCGGCGTGGTGGTGGGTGCGAAACGCCCGATTATCCTGACCTCGCGTGCGGACTCGGCGGAAAGTAAATTGATTAGTATTGCCCTGTCGGTTTTATTCTGATTTTAAATTTTTTCCTTGATATGCAACTGCTTTTGTGCTATTATTTTAGTAGAAGATGTGTGAGGGGAGGTGGCTGTGGTGAGGCGGTATAATGGTATAACTAATGAAGAGTTGCGTAGCTATCTTGACACCAATGTTAAGGAGATGCGAGAATATACTGACAAAAACATTAAAGAAATGCGTGAAAGCCTTGACACCAATGTTAAGGAGATGCGAGAATACACCGACAAAAACATTAAAGAAATGCGAGCGGATTTGCAAGCCAACATTAAAGAAATGCGAGAGAACACCGACAGAATTTTCGAGCGAATGGACAAGCGACAGGAGCAGTTAGAAGAACGTTTGAACAAGGGCATGGCAGAGTTACGTCAAAACACAAAAGAGAACATAGCGGAGTTACGCCAAAGTACAAAAGAAACAGAAATCCGCCTAGACAAAAACATGGAATCCCTTAAAGCGGATTTCAAGGAAGTAAAATCCGAGGTTAAGGGGATAAAAATATTTATTTTGGGTTCGGTGGCGATTCCAGTAGCCATAGTGTTGGGTGCGGCATTTTTACCCACAATAATCGACAACTGGCGGAATACAGCGACACAACCACAGTCCACACAACAACTGCAAGCAGAAATCGGTAGCACCACGGAGTAAGCAAACGAGGTGGGAAAATGAGACGGTATAATGGTATAACTAATGAAGAGTTGCGTAGCTATCTTGACACCAATGTTAAGGAGATGCGAGAATACACTGACAAAAATATTAAAGAAATGCGTGAAAACCTTGACACCAACATTAAAGAAATGCGAGAGTACGGCGACAAAATTTTCGAACGCATGGACAAACGTCAGGAGCAGCTGGAAGAACGCCTAAACAAGGGCATGGAAGAATTGCGACAAAATTCCAGAGTTTTAGAAGAACGCCTAAACAAGGGCATGGAAGAATTACGCCAAAGCACAAAAGAGAACATAGCGGAGTTACGCCAAAGTACAAAAGAAACAGAAATCCGCCTAGACAAAAACATGGAGTCCCTTAAAGCGGATTTCAAGGAAGTAAAATCCGAGGTTAAGGGGATAAAAATATTTATTTTGGGTTCGGTGGCGATTCCAGTAGCAATAGTGTTGGGTGCAGCATTTTTACCCACAATAATCGACAACTGGCGGAATACAGCGACACAACCCCAGTCCACACAGCAACTGCAAGCAGAAATCGGTAGCACCACGGAGT
>JGI24700J35501_10930437_pt1 | contig 14072 bp, 12 predicted proteins | sample TergutTh196P1_FD_35501 | JGI IMG/M metagenome (IMG submission 35501) | reverse complement strand
AATGCTACCTTTTTTGGTTCCTGTATTATTCACATTTTACATACAGGGTGTGCTAAAATTTAAATACCAAATTCCGGTGCTAAAAGGTTAAGTACAGTACACCTTGCCCAGTGCAGTTTTGACTATATGTGGTAGAATGTATGGGGAGAAACATGTGCCAAACAGAAAATTTTAAATACATGTGAAAACACATGAGTGGTTTCTCACTCATCCACTTCAGAAGCTGACACCTTCAGCTACCAGAACACTGAATGAACTTTTAATGCCCAAAAATACAGGTATTTTAAACACTGAGGGGTTCACAAGCAACTGCATTCACCTAAACCTGCTATTCCCATAAGAATTCTGGGCAACACAGTTTTGTCCAAAATGCCATGGTCACTCCCCCTAACCCCCATGGTTGTTGAGGGATCACGGTTAAAATATGGTTCACAGAGTGAGATAAGAGGTTTTGATGGCAGTGTCTATGATGTCTTTTAGAACACTGTGTAGTCATCCTGAAGATGGAGGCAGCAGGTTTGTCCTTGTTGGTAATTTCCACCACACTACATGCTGCCACATCCCAAGACACTAATCTTTAAGCTTCATATGTCATTGCTGTATTACATGTAAAAATGATTGTTTTCTAGTCTATACTACCTGATATGTACAATAAGATGAATATGTGGCACACAGACAGATGATACAGCTTTTTTTGTATGTCATTACCTTTCCTGCAGTACTTGCACTGATAGGGCTTCAGACCCCAGTGCCGGTTCATGTGTTCATTCAGAGACTGCTGCCGAGTGAAAGTCTTTCCACATTCCTCACACACAAACGGGCGTTCACCTGTGTGTACCCTCTTGTGACGTTCCATATCACCTATTCGCATACAATGTACATTTTTTAAGAAAATTTGCTCTATTACTATGTAACAGTTGAGAAATTCAATGGGTTCTTTAAAAATATGTATTCATCACCTTTTGTAAGGAACTTAAATTGACAAAGTGTGCACTGGTACTTCCGTAATCCAGCATGTCGCTGCTCATGCAGTCGCAGCTGAGATTTCTGTCTGAATGATTTTCCACACTGGTTGCACAAGTGAGCCCGCTGGTTCAGATGCATTGCCATGTGAGATTGGAGAATGCTGGTTTGTGAAAATGCCTTAAGGCATACAGAACATCTGCAACATTAGTGTAACAAATATTAACAGGAAAAACTAATAAAGGAAGATGAGATGTGTCACACATGGGAGATGTGAGATCTGCAGTTGTCATTCTCATGACGGAAGTAACCATTTTCTCAGATGCAAGGTTATGTAGTGTGGAAGGCACACACTTGGCAGCAGGTTCCTCTATGATATCAGCATGTGTCTATTAAACTGCGTGTTATCACATCCCAGAAGTTATCTTCATGCAAGGGAGATATGAGAAATCCAAATAAAATTTTGGTCAGAAAACAGGAAAAGAGAGATTTTAGTTTCACTGACTTCACACATTTATTTATTTCATAGTTTATTTAAGGATGCCTTATGAATTAAACAAGTTACATGCTTTAAGAAGAGGATAACTACAAATGATGAAGTTGGATACAATGTGCAAAAAACAGTATCTGTTTTAAGCAATTTCCTGGAAGCAATGTAAAGAAGACAATTTTGAGGCTCAGACAAAAAACCTGGGTGTCCCAAATACAAAATGGGTAGGCTAACAACTACACTGCAACATTCAGGTTGTTTAACATAAGCATCCTCAATCTGTAATTGTACAGCAGGGATGGGAAACTTATTCAGTGCCAAATTTATATAAAAAATTGCTTACCAATCATAAAAGATAACAGCCATCTTTACTTATTCAGTGGCTGTATCAGTAATAATAATAATAATATACTGATGGGTGTAGATAATTAGACATGCCTTTTACATAACAATTACTTCACGCCTACTGAATTTGATGGTGTAAATTTCATGAATGAAAAAATTAATAGATAACTGCAAAAGTGTGTTTCACTGTTGCTGTCCATTGCTGGATACCTTTCAATATTCAGGGGGGAAAGACCAACCAATAACAACAAGGTATTTATATAAAATTTTGACCCACTGAACTACTCAATTATCAAGTGGCCCCAGAATCTAGTGTAGATAAAACCTGTAACCACTGATGCCAGCCTAATGCTCAGTTGGTGCTAAAGTTGGTACTGCTGCTTCCAGTTCCCTGCTACACAATTGTGATGAAACAATCCAACTGGTTAGAAAGTAATAAACTCTACTGTCAGTGCTACAGATAGGAGAATTCACCTCAATTAAGGTACTTCAACTTACTGATATGGTCTCTCTCCAGTGTGACGCCGCATATGCACTTTAAGAGACTTCTTTTCTGTGAAACGAGATCCACACTGAGTGCACTGCCAAGGCTTTTCACCACTGTGGGATTTGACATGTCGCTTTAAATTTCCTTTTGTGCTGAAGCTGGCATCACAATTGGGACAGGCATATGGCCTTTCACCACTATGTCGACGTCGGTGTACTAAAAATTATGGAAACAAACTTATTACATAGGATGTCTTCGTCTGATATTAAAATTTTCAGAATAAGGTGGATATTATCTACTAGTCTCCTAAAAGAGATAATGCCACATCAATAAATGTTTGTAAAATGAACTCACAGTTCATTTCAGAATAAATTACATTCAAACATTACAAATGGACATTTTTTAAAGTGCAGAGTAAAGTATGAAATTGGTAAATGTAAATGCATGTCTCCAAAATACAGGCAGATAAATAATTTTGTGTGTTATGAAACAGGTAACTAGGAGAGTTTTGAGACACAGATAATCTAATAATAATTCCATAGTAGAAAATGAGAATTTTGTCCTAATTCATCATCTGAAAAATAGCAAGGGAGGGGAGTCTGGTAATCTTAGCATCATGCACAAAATTATACGTGTACAGTACAGGCACTGTCATGAAAATTAAAGATTATGAAGGGAGTTCATCTCATACACACAGTCATCTTATATTCCAGGAAAAGGAAAAGGGGTAACGTTGTCCCTGTCCACACAATGAAAGCACAGAGAGGAAGTACAGATATTGGTCTATTCATTCTTAACCTTGTCAATAGCGGAGATCAGTGGTAAACTTCAGGCCACGGCCACTATAACCCTGGGAAATAATACCGGTACCCATTAAATAGGGGGGTGCGCGGTGGCATAGTGGTTAAGGCACTACACTACAAACCGGCAGGTCGCGAGTTCGATTCCTGATGGTGTCATTGGAATTTTTCAGTGACATAATCCTACCAGTCACACTATGGCCCTGGGATCGACTCAGCCTCTAACAGAAATGAGTATCAGGTGTATATCTTTCGGGTAAAGGCGGTCGGTGCGTAAGGCCCACAACCTTACCACCATCCTGTGCCATTGTCATGAAATCTGGGAACCTTAATTTTCTGGAACCCTCTGGGCCACTCCAGGCCTGTAACAGGACTGCTTTACCTTTTACCTTTTTACCCATTAAATAGGAGGCTGGGTAAGCTGGTCTGGATGGTTTTGGAGAAGAAAAAAATAGAGTATCTTCATCTCAACAACTGTTGTCAGAGATATAAAATGGGAGACTAAATGTAACTAAAGAATGTATCTGTTACAGAATCTTCTCATTATATGATCACATATAAAAAGTGCATGAAATTTCTAAATTCTGAATGACACACTGAGGCATACTTATGAGAAACACTGCTCAAAGTTCAAGATGGAAGTGTCATAATGGAAAAGGGGCTAAACATATATATATTCTTATATGATGGCTAACACATTTAGGAAGTAACACAGATTTAATAGAAAAATTATGAAGATTGAGGGAAAATATTCTGACTAGATCACAGAACTATAAACGCAAATAGTAAGTTTTATTCTGCTTGAGAAAGTCCTAAGTTGTCAGTCTGCAAGACAGTGCAATACAGTAGAATAATGGCTTCAGCATACTGATGATATCAAGAACAACTTGTTACAGGAAGAGTGTGTTTCTATGTGGATGATAATGCTGATGGCAATTTAACATAAGTATTGCTAAATGTTATCCAACATACATAACATAATATTATATGTGGTACTTACTACTAAGATCTACATATTATTGCATAACATGTGACGGAAGTAAAATTTACACATTTTTACTGAATGATACAAATAATATTTACATATTGTAATATTTTTTGATACCAGCTAGTAAGATCTGCATATTGTTACACACACAATGTGTGATACAGATAAGAATTATACATTGTAACAAAGCATGTGATCCTGGCCAATAAGAATTATATAATGTTAAATAATAACATATATAAATAAAATTTACGTATTGAAACATTACATGTGACCCTTACCAATAAGATTTCCCTTAGTGGAGAACCGAGCCTGGCAGTCAGTGCAGGTATAAGGCTTGGTATGTGTCCAAGAGTGAGCTGCACACACAGTCATATCATAGTAAAGAAAACTTAACAGATACAAATTTAAAAATGACAAAATTAAAGGCACACTATGAGAACATAATTGAAACACACATACAACCGTATACAACACAGTCAAAAACAAATAGAAAAGTATAGTTATATGTAAAATACACAGGTAATTAATGATTTGATTATGATGCTTTGGATATATTGGGCTAACCTAAAATAAGTCATGTTATTCCACCTAGGGTATTCAGTCTGCAGTCCTACCCATATGAAAACTGCACAACCATAACTGATCTTTGTTCCTGGACACAAAAGACAAATGAAAGCTTCTAACCTGTTAGTTGTGAGGGAGTGTTAAATGTTCTCTGACAGTACTCGCACTCATAAGGAGTGTCATCTGTATCTGTCTCTCTTCCATTTTCCCCCTCCTTCTTCTTTCCTCGACGTCCCCTTCGTTGTACAACAGACTGCAATGCAGGTTCTTTGGATAGTGCAGGTTGTGAGTTTGTTGTTATCATCAGATGCACAGTGTTGCCATCATCTACATTTTCTTCAGTCATCTGCAATGTAATTAAACTGAAATACTGCCATGACGTTAAAAAAAAGACAGGAATCAAGACTTTCAGTACAAGAACCGAGACACAAAATTATGAAAGTCAACAACATTTCTAACCACATAATATGATTCCCTAGCTGGAAACAGAACAAAAAGTAAAGTTTTGAGGAGGTTTTATTACGTTGAATTTTGAGAATGTGGAGGTTTGATGATTCAAGCTCTATTTTGAATTTATTATACACATTACCTTGTACTCTTTAGCCACCATCACTCTGGTGTCTCCAACACACACAATTTTTCAATAAAGAAAATAAAAAAATTATTTTCTACATCCCACTACAGATATCTTTATACAATTTCCTACGGTGTTCTTGTGCTGGATTGTAGACCACATTTAAACAAATTTCATTTCACCAATTAGCTAAATTAGTTTTACTCAGATATGGCTTAAGAAGTTCACTAGGAAAATGTTTTTAATCAGCAGGTAATAGACGTTAGTTAGCCTCAAAAGATGTTAAAATATGCATGTTGAATGCCCAAAATTAATTCAGTTGCAAATGTAATCAACTTTGCAACTGCAGTAAACTTTTTGTTTTTATTATAATTTCAATGGACCTCAGAAATTCACTATAATTTAACTGGCATTAGAATTATAATAAAACTCTATACCCCTTTCTATATACCTCTTCAACTTGCATTTCTGGAGGAGTAGTGTTTGTTGCTGAGCCTTCAGTTTCCTGTCCAGGGTTGGTGTCTTGATTTGCTCTGTTGACACATTCATCCACTGTCTCCTCTGCCCCCATATCCACTTCCTCCAATGTCAACTGCCGGGCATTTACCCCTGCTGGAACTTCCAATGTCACCTGCTGCATTTCATTGCTTTGTAACAGATCCAAGTTTGGTATGGTGTCCGTAACAATCAGATGTCCATTAACTGAAATAATTTTGGAAAATGAACACAATGCACCACAACTCATAAATATCAGGCTGCAATAATGAACATTACTCAATACAAGATCCATTAATCACTTCCCTTTCAACACAAGCACTGCGGTGCTTCAGACATATTTATTTTACAACCTTCTCTCATTACACACCCTGACATAACTACCATACCCTTTCAATTGAGAGGGATTTAAGACTAGTACCAGAAATCACATACTAGTTACATACTTCCCCATGACATATAAAACCCAGATGAAAAGAGTATGATTGTAGTGTTCCATCAATGCTCCATTGACATCAGGTATTATCTTAGATTACTAAGTCACAACACAGTTACAATAAAAAAAACGAAGTCAAAGCACAATTTCCTGTTCCAATTGTAATAACTAGTATTCTGACACATCAAGCAACCCAATTTTATGACATAAACAATGAAATTTCAATTTATATTTGCCCCCATTGCCAAATCAGAATTTCCGTACCTTTCACATGCATACGAATTAACAAAAATGGGATTTCACTAAACCTCTTTTGAGATTTCATGTTTTAATCATGTTAGAAGTGTAGGAGAATAGAACGGAATAGTTTCATAGGTGGTTACCAACATTTCAGTGGAATATTGGCAATCATTTACTTAGCTACATGGCATCATAACCTAGAGGACTGCAGTCTTAAAGAGAAGACTTCGATCTCCTTTCTTTATACATTACTACCACATGCCTTTATGATCTCTAATCTAAATTATGTACTTACCTGTATTTAATACAAACATAATTAATCTGCCAAAATTTTAAAGGACAAATGTAAAATAAGTTTAAAATGAATGAATTAATAAGAAAGGCAAGTTCATTTACACAGATGAGAGCACACAATTCTGCAGTAAATGGATGCAAACTCATACACACCATATGATGGCTGTATTCCCTAGACTGGTATCTGTCCAATTGTTAAGGTTTATACAACTTCTAATAAACTAAATGCATGACAGTGGGGTCCCTTTTATTAATATACTCCAACTTACTGTCTTTGCTTGTATACCAAAAAGTACTACATTTATTTTTATTAAAAAAAGAAGTACCTACCATGTTTGAATGTTCTACCACGTCGTCCACTTGGTGAAGCAGTTCCCTCACTATCAGATATATATCTTGTCATGAATGTTGGAGCCATGCCCAAGGATACCAACTGTGAGGCATCTATATAATCTGGAAGCTTTAATGACAGAAATAAATGGCAACATGACTATGTCAGAAATTGTCTTTTTCAAAAATGTTATGCTTGTTAGACTAATTCCGTCACTGCTTGTTCTGTGCTAACACTCCAAAGTAAAGTAAAAGCTTTGCATTAACACATTTCAAATCATCACAGCTATTAGTACAAGATAAAAATTTACTTATCTACTGCCAGATATCAATACATGTTGAGAGCTGAATATGCCATATTTAGGACAATGGTACTTATTATAGGCTTATTTGTCACATGTGTATTTCTGTGATTGAATTCAAAACACTATGAATATAAATCTAGCATGCTAACCACTTGACCACTAAGGTGAACTTCAGAAAACAAGATATCACACATTCAGTACCACTCAGTTTCACAAAAACTAAAATGAATAATTAAAAATCCTGAGCTAATTCAACATTGAAACGTCATGTATATTACACACACATCAAGCACTGAATGCATACGATCCTCCACAAACTTGACATAAAATGATCACTGACAGGATCAGAGAAACAACACATACTACCTCCTCTTTGATCTTACAAAATGGTATAGGTTTTACACATTTTTGACCAAAGCACAACAAAAGTTCATGCCAACCTGAGATCATAAAACACTTTTCACAGTCCTTGCATAAAGAATTTCTATAAATGACATCCTACTTTATCCATTCTACGTTATAAAATACCAGTGAGGTCACTCAGTAATAACAGTTGGTAGAGTAAGACATGAGCTAATATTCTTATAACTTGTTTCTGCCACATTCTGACATTAACCAATAGCCTTCTGTAAATTATCCCACATGCCCCAGGACTAAATAACTCTCGATTTAACAATTCTGATTATTTCTGTTTTACACAGTACACTCAGAAATTCTTAGAAGTATGATGATGAATGTTCTGATGACTGAAAAGAAATCGTGGTCAAGGTTCATCTTACATTCTCAATGGAATCTGTTTCATGTATCATTCTTTGTCATCCAACAGTCCATTTGAATTTCTGTTTATAAACAGATGCTTCAACTTTCAATCTGACTTGTGCAGATGATGGATCTGTGAATGAATATGTATATGTATGTATGTTCTACAACCTTAAAAAAAGCTAGAATTTCCATACTTTTTAGATCCGTAACAAATTACGTATGTAACAGTTCTGTAACTCAAAACATTTGGATTAATTATTGGTATCCCTGTGGGCCTTTCTTCTTGCAATTAAGCCTGCTGTTGTTTCAAATTCTATCAATGAGAGCTACTCAGCAAGACAGACATTACATTTATAGTCCTACATAGCATTCTCAAATACATAACACAATTATTTATATTTAATGTAAGAATTATATATTTTAATGAGCTATGCACTCTGCCATGAACTTTTTGTATAAAGAATCACTGTTCAAACACATACACTTCGATTCATTAAACTGTTTGGAAGAGAAAACAGAGAGACAAATATAAATACAAATGATTAGACATGGCTTTCCCATTACAATTTCGATTAAACTTTGCCACAGCAGTGAAACTAAATACGAAAATATGATTCACATGCAGGAGAAAAAATTAAACTGCCATCATACCAGGATACAGCAACAAACTCATACTACTATCCAAGTATTGGTCCATTAAGGAAAATCAACACACAATATGGAAAGTGACCAGATTGCTGCTAAAATGTAAATATTTAATCTTCGTTAACATCACCAATATGAACATTGAATTATTAGACTCAACTACCTGTTACTAATCCCTCTATGTGCAGTTGGTTTTTCCATCTTTCTTACACAATTTAAAAGTTATTCCTAAGAAGTGTATGAGGAAACAGAATTAACACGCGAACAAGCAGCACAGACGGCAATAAGCACATACAATTTTTGTCACTGCGAAATCAGTAGGCTTATTACATATTGATAATCTGTTTCTCAATGGAACGTTCTAATCTGATGTTCCTAAACATATTATGATCCTACAGTGACATGCACAGTCTATCACAAGGCGTTATACTTTTTCTCCTTCCATCTGAAATGTGAGTGCACTGATGTCTTCCACAGAGTGGTTAACAATATCTTGTAATCTTTCTGATATAATGTTCCAGTAGTGGACAGCTTTAAGTTTATCCTCAGCATCCATAGCATGAACCATGGTAACGGCATCTTCAATCTGAAATAGATATTTTAAGGCTTTTCTAATATGTAACACACACTGCAGCTGATATTAAGACCGGTGCAAACACTCGTTACTTTTCTGCATATGGACTGCACCTTGTTTACCCAATCAGCTGTTGGTCACCTGGAATAACTGATCAATTACTCTACATTTATCATTGAGGAATATCCAGAGATTATCCGAATAATCTTACCTTTACTTTGAACGACTCTAATAAGCTTGTTACGTCCATGATTTTAAGCCCAATGCATCAAAAAGAAACTTATAAGAAATTAAACAGAAATTAAAAGGATTTGTAGCCCAGAATCTAAAACAAAATGGCTGGACTATACACTCCATCAAAATTTCCAGACTAAACAAATGCCTAATTCTCTAATACTGTTCTCTGATTCGCTCAAACTGATTGGGTACTCATCCTTTGGTCATGCCTGAAGATCCCACACTCGGAATACATACGATTAGTCTTCAGATGGAATTCCCAAAAACGCCATCTGGTGGATATGGTATGAACCACGGTTCAGTTATAACATCTCCTGAATTATCTGTGGTATGGACCTCGATGATCTGTGGTAGAAACCTACTCTGAGCCATGGTAGTATGTATGATCTGTGGTATTAAGTATTAATCTGTGGTAGTAACTAAGCGGTAGGCGCCGTTGGAAGTTACGATGTATGAAAGTGACTGAATCTGAGATTTTTAGCAGGCTGAATTGAAGTAGCACGTGAGCAGCAAAATTTCACAATACACAGAGCAGTATATATGTCGTAGTGTCTTATATGTATCCAGTTGTAATGTGTACTATTGATATATACACATGACGTGTGGTAGAAGAAAGTTTGGTTAGGTTGTGCGTTGAGAAAACGAATATGTTCTGTTAAGTGCTGGCAGATCATGGGGTAGAAGAAAAGCAAATATATGGTTATTCACCCGCATTTTTTATCACTAGTGTACTTGTAGAGGGGTTAGTGAGTAGTGTAGATCCCAGTTTTATAAATTAGCCCGACACTGTGGTCTCAGTTTTCCCTCTAAACTCGTTTTGTTTTCCCTGTGGCCCTGGATGCAATGTTGGTGTCATTGTAAGACCAGCCATGTCGCAGAATATAGAGCTGCCGTGTCGTATTTTGGAGATCTTGGTGGGCTCACCACAGACTGTTAATGTAGTAATGATGGATTTTTTTGTGCCGGTGGATTGTGTGGATCTGTGTGCAGATATCTCCATGTGTGGGTGAGTTTCTTGTAGATGGGATGCCTCAGGGAGTTGGGATGGTGTGTAAACAAGACATTGAGGAAGGATGATTGGGAATTCCGTTCCTTTTCTGTGGACAGCTTGATATTGGAGTTCAGATGGTCTAAGTAGCCTCTTTGGGTGGGAGGTCCATGTAAGCAGACCGCAAATATGTCACGTTTCCATGCCATCTTTTTTGTTTCATCAGGCTGTTACTGATGGCTTCATTCCTATGAGTTGTCTTGAGTTTGTCGACTAGGGGTTTGAAGATGGAGGTCTCTGTGGCAGGACCCTCAGCTTTTAGCAGAACTGCTTGGCACGTGAATGTTGTGGTATTGAAACTGTTCTGTGCGATGTGGTGAGGTCTGGCAGGAGAACTGTGTTTATATGCTGCCGATGATTATGATGTTGTGTACAAGGATTTTGGTGAATGGAATCAATGTCACAGCTGTTGAGGATATCATTGTTGGTGTTGGTTTACTGATCTAGGATCTGTACAAAGTGTTTTGAGTTTTCTGCATGGGAGTACAGGGACACAATTGATGTAAATGTAGTCCTCTGTAAGTATCTGGTTAGCTGGTAGGTTAGGGTCCTGTTTACACTGTAGGACATACAGGATCTTCATGTGCAATTCAACCAGGATATATTTTTCAAAATCTCTTAGAGGTATGCAGGTAACTCATTGAAAATCTTATGTATATCCTTTTTTACAGAAGGATAATTTATTTGGAGGTCTTCCAGTTTGAAAATGATAGTTTTCATTTGGTCATTCATAGCAGTTAGAATTATCTTATGACACAATACAAGTGGTGGGATAGGTGTCCAGTATGGGAGTGCAATAAATAAAATGTCTACATATTACATTAAAAATGAATGCCAGAGGCAGTAATCCTGATTCAGACCTTCTAATGCCAGGGCATTGAACATGTAGCCTGTGAGCCAAATGTGTCCTGCCTGCTCCCATGGTGCAGCCCACCAGATATAGTTAGCAAGAAGAAAATTGTATGTAGTTATTTAGCACAGATTAACTAGTTGCTTGTGGATCTTCATGACCTGCCTGCTGCTACCATTATGTAACTGACTGCCATGACTTGCCATTCAATTAAAATTTAAGTTCCTGGTATTTTCAGGGCTTGTTGTGCACTTTGAAGATGGATTGACTCATTTAGCACACTATGGGAAAAACGTGGTTTTCTGAATGTTATGAGAAACATATGGCATTAATTAAAATAACTGTCACTTCATATCATGCACTCTTTGTCATTATATTTCATAATCATTGTAATTATAAACCTCATCTGTCGATCTCACAGCAAAGATGTGAAATATAAATGTGAAGGCACCTAAGCAGTCAGCGTATATGAAGTTTTAGTTTGTGTGCACATTATTTATTTTTAATATGCAGTACCTTAGTTGTGGGTGTGATGCTACTTTCTAATTCATTTTACATTAATTCCTATAGGTTTGATTAGCATGACAATTTTGGCAAGGTCATGTCTGGAAATGGAGATTACCCTGAACTGGCCTTTATTGTGGGAAAACTCAATGAAGATTTTGATCCCATAATCCCACCAGCTACTGGAGAAGAATATATCCAGAGAGTTGTGTAAGTAGTACATAAAACTGAAATTGTTTCAGAATTCTTGAATAGAATTAATCCAAATTCTCAGTACACTCTTGGTAACACCTGAAGACATCCTGGCAGCATTGATGTCTCTGTTCTCAAGAATGTGAAGCTTCTGAATCAGGGGTTTACTGGAGACAATGTCAGACTTTGTACCACATCCTTACTTCATGTTTCTGTTTGAGCAGCCCCTGTTATGAACAAACACAGTGGTGCCATGATTTACTTCTGTCCCCTATGGTAGCCAGCTACTTTTTGGAGGACTTCCAGGAGGAAGCTCTGAGTGAGGCTACCTACATGCTGCTCCTCCTGCTTTTTCCATTATGTGGATGACACTTTCATAATCTGGTCCCACAGAGCAAAAAGACTGTACTGCATAAACAAGGTAGCACATTGCACAGTTTAGCATGGAGAGTCACAGACATCCACCTGCCTTTCTTGGACATTCAAATTTACTGAAGATCAGGTAGCCCTTGAGGCCTTGAAGTATACAGGAAACTTGCTCACACAAATCTTTATTCAAGTGCAAGTTAGCACAGCTAGCAAGTATGCTGTGCTGTCCACCTTAGCACACAGAGCCATAATCATCTGCAGCCAGTAGCCTCCAGACTGAAACATACTCTGTACAACCTGCCAAAACAACACATACAAGCCCAAACAAATCCATATGCTACTAACCCATCTCAGCCAAAGATGACACCACAGTAAGGTTTTCCCGGGGGAGTCTCCAGTGCGCTTCATTCCATCCAATGACCTAGACCTGCAGTCATCCGATATATATTGCCTCCCCTGCAAATGTGGAAACTCATATGTTGGACAGACCATTTGCTCCAACAAGACCAGGATTAAAGAACACCACAGCATATCCAGCTGTACCAACCAGAAAAGTGGACAGAAGCAGAACACAGCATTGACTTTGGCCAGAAGATTCTGCGCAACAACGCGAGACAGAAATTCTGGGTGCATGAACTATCTCATAAAGGGAGCAACAGAGCTACACCCTAACCACTGTAACTGGAAGGAAGGTTTCTCCCTGATCAGGTCGTGGGAGAATCTCACCCTTTCTTACAGTAAAGGAAGCAGAAGACATTCTCCAAGAACTTGGCATTACTTTATTGTAACCCTTTGGCACCAAACTGCATTTGTGTGTGTAACATGCAGTGTGTTACTCAGAATACTTAATGTTATATAATTATATCTGTTCTTATACAGCCCTCCTTGAAATTCTGGTCTTCTGCACATTCTTCCAGGCATTTAATTCTGGCACCAGTGCCCACATGAACATGAAAAGGCTTGTTACTCTCCTCTTTCCACCTCATAACCACTGTAGCCTAAAGAGAAATCATATACATTTAATGTTGTGCTTCTTTCACATTTCTCACCACTTGTGACCCTGAAAAGGGCAGTTTGTCGCAGTAGAAAATCTGCTCCCTTTTCCTTTTCCATAGCTCCAGTTGGCCACAGTTTTGCAACCTTCCCGTGTAATCAGTACATTTTCTTCTCCATGTCACTTCAGCATTAACCTGAACTAAATTAAGCAACCCTAAAGACTGAGGCAGCATGTTCTTTGAGATGTCATAACACACTTATTGTCATACATGGTGTAGTCACCCAAATCATCATTTGACCAACACCAGCCAGGAAGGCGTACCAACTTCAATCAAGACACTGGACTTGGTACAGTGGTAATATTTTGATTTCCTACACATCGTTTGGCATTAAATGGAAGATGTGATTCTATGCATAGTGAATCAGCAGAGACGTGGTGGAAGCAGTTGTCACTCATTCACCTGAAACTGAGGTAGATTCATTCATTCATTCATTCATTCAGTATTCTGTCTGACAACAGGTCCAAAGCCTCCTCTAAAATGATTCCTCCACATAGTGCGATCTAGAGCTTCCTCCTTCAA
>JGI24700J35501_10930438_pt1 | contig 14089 bp, 11 predicted proteins | sample TergutTh196P1_FD_35501 | JGI IMG/M metagenome (IMG submission 35501) | reverse complement strand
CGAGGACGGTCGCCCCTACAATATGCGTCCCCGCCTGCCTGTCGGCAGACAGGTAGGGGCGCCCGTCCTCGGTCGCCCGTCCGTCTAATCCCCAATGGTTCAATAAAAATGTACGCAGGTAGGGGCGGATATTATCCGCCCGTTTTTTCCGCATACCCCCCTCAAAACTTATCCACAAATTTCTCCACATATCCACAAAATAACCCGCCAATCCACAAAATTTTTCGCAACTCCTCTAAAAGTCATACAAATGTAACAGACTGTAAAAACCTTGCCAAACTGGGGTTTTTTCTGGCAACCCCAAAATCCCCCCAAAATTATTGTGGATAATTCCAAAAATATCCCAAAAAACAGGCAAAAAACTTGCTAGTTATCCACAAAGTTGTCCACATTTTTTGTTTGGGCTGTTGATAAATTTTGCTACACAAGCCGCCGAAAATATTGTAAACTAACATACCAACCAACCAACGAAACACCAAACTTTTGTCAACCCAAGATACCAGAACGGAGGCTTTTATGGAAATTCAACTATCAGCAAAATTTATTGACGAATATATGAACGAATGTCCGCCGATTTACGCACTTGTTTACATTTACGGCTTGCGGAAAGCCAGCGAAAACGCCGAAAAAATGCCAACCGCAGAGTTCGCCGACCATTTTCGCATTACCGATACCGATGTTATCAATGCCTGGAAGTATTGGCAACGAAAAGGCTTGATTATTGCGGATATTTCCGATAAGGAAACGCCAACGATAAAATTTTTGCCGCTGAATAACTTAAACAACGCCAAAACAGCCGAAACAATAAAAACAGCCGAAATTCCTGAAAATCAGCCGAAAATCAGCAATGTTATTCAGCTACATATAGAACCAGAAACCGCCAAAACCGAGCCGCCAACCTACACGCCCGAAGAGTTGACTTATTTGGTTGAAAATAACCCCAATATAAAGCAACTGCACGACCACGCACAGCAAACTTTTCCGCAAAACATAACGTATATTGAAATGGCGATAATTTACAAATTTTACGACTGGTACAGGTTGCCAATCGATGTTATAATATATTTGCTAACTTTTTGTGCCGAACACGACAAAACCGATTTGCGTTACATTGAAAAAATTGCACAAGATTGGAGCGAAAACAACATTATTTCTGTGAATGCTGCACAAGAACACGTGCTTTTGTTTGAACATAATTATATGTCCATAATGAAAGCCTTTGGCAAGCGGAAAGCACCCGCAAAATTGCAGAAAAAATTTATCGATACATGGCTGATAGATTGGCAAATGCCGCTAAATTTAGTGCTAGAGGCTTGGGATAGAGCCGCTCTGGAAACCGCCGAAAAACTCAACTTTCGCTACGTTAATGGGATTATCGGCAAATGGTACAAAGCGGGCATAAAATCTTTGGAAGATTTGGCAAATATGGATAACAACTGGTCAAAATTGGACGATACGCAAAAAGCGGAAAAAATTAGCCGCCCGAATAAACGTCCCAAAAAATATATAGAATTTGACACGCACCAAATAGATTATGACGAAATAACTCGCCACCAGCTTGAAGTTGATAGGCAAATGTTTGTGGGAGGTTGACAATGTCTTACAAAACCGTTACAAAAGAAGTGCTAAAATATTACGAAACCGCCAAAAATAAAGCCGATAAGCTATACAACACACGCCGCCAAGAGGTTTTAAGCAAATTGCCACGATTGCAAGAGATAGAGGACGAAATTGCGACTATCAGCCTTTCTGTATCAAAGCAAATTTTGGCTAAACAAGGCGATGCTGCAACGTTAATCGGCAAAATCAAAAAAAAGCAAACGGCTCTTAAAGCCGAAAAGCAAGCTATTTTAGCCAAAAATAATATCCCAGAAGACTATTTTACCAATATTTATGAGTGCAATCTCTGCAAAGATACTGGCTACACCGAAAAACCCGCCAAAAACACCAAAGATTACCGCTGTAGTTGCCTAAAACAACGCATTATCAACAAATATTACGATTTATCCAACCTCAAAGAAATCCTGCAAAACGAAAATTTTGACAAGTTTGATGTGGAAATTTTTGACGACCAAGAAATCCTGTCAAATGGCTTTACGCACAGGCAATACATGGAGGGAATGTACAAAATAGCCGCAAAATTTGTGGAAACATTCGACGAAACCTTTGAAAACATCTTTTTTACGGGCAAAACTGGCACAGGCAAAACTTTTTTGACAAATTGCATAGCCAAAGATTTGCTAGATAAAGGGAAAATTGTCCTTTATTTTACCGCTCCGAAACTTTTTTCTAGCATAAACGATTACCAATTTAAGCAGGATTACAAAAACGAAAACGAAAACCCCGCAGAAACCGCCGTAGAAGTGGATTTGCTGATTATAGACGATTTGGGAATAGATTTGCCAACTTCATTGACAATTTCCGCTCTGTTTGATATAATAAATCAAAGAATTTTGTTGAAAAAATCCACGATAATATCGTCCAACATTTCAATGCAGAATATCGAGGAAAATTACTCGCAACGCATAGCATCTCGCATAATGGGCAATTATAAGCCTTATCAACTTTACGGAAACGATGTGCGTGTTGCGAAAAATAAGCCCAAAAATGGGAAAAATGGGAAAAACGGAAAGGATTGAATATTTTGAAAATGTTGAAAAAATTTTTATTAACCGCTGTAATAGCGGTAATTATGGGGGTTTCCCCGATTATCGCACAGCCAACGCAAGCTACCCGTCCAGTAGGTGGGCAGGGCGAGCCAACCAGAGTACCCTACAATATCGCATTAGGACACGCAACCCGCAATTTACCCGCAATTACCACATTCGACACAAACATTCGCAGTTTGGAAGATATGCGGACGCAAATGCAAGATATGCTGAATTTTCGGCAACGGCGCGGCGAAAGTTTTCCTGGCGAGATTGCCCAACTTGATGCACAAATTGGCGAACTTACCGCAAATATCCACAACTTGCGGCTTGCCCGAGAAATGGCGACAATATCCACAGAATTGACAATGCGAAACAGCATGACAAACATTGCAAACACCGAACTTGACATACTTCTACTAGAGGCAAACATCGGGCGGGAGCAGGTAAACGTGGAAAATACCCGCTTGCGGTTTGAGGCGGGAATGGTCAGCGAAAGCGACCTAAACACCGCCGAACTCGCCCTCGAGCAAATGGACACCGACCTCGCAAGTTTGCAGGTTTCGCTGGCAACCGAGCGGCAGAACCTTAACCGCATTTTGCAACGCCAGCTAACAGGCAATTACTACATAATGAACGATTGGGAACTGCTAGAATTGCCGTCTGGCGGCGGCTTGGACGAATTTGTGCGGCGTACAGCGCTGCGGCAGCCAACCGTCCGCCAACGTGATATAGCGGTTGGTCGTGCGCGGGCGGTTCTCAACCAAACACCCGCACCGCTTGGCACATTCCAACGCTCCGAGCAAGACCGTGCATTGGCACAAGCCGAACGTGAATATAACACAACGCTCCGTGCCGTAGAAACCGCCATTCGCAACCAATACAACAACTTGACAATGCTGTTGAATAGCAATGAGTCGCTAGGAATTGATTTGCTCCGTGCCAACGAACGGCTAAATTCCGCCAATTTGAACTTCCAAGTTGGACGTGCAACGCAATTTGAAATTGACGGCATAAATTTGGAAATATTCCGCATAGAAACGGCAATCCAACGCAATTTGAACAACTTTTGGAACGCCCAATTTATGCTGGAAAATGCGTTTTTATTGGGTTGACATTGAAAAATAAAGTTGACAAAGTTGAAAAAGTTGAAAACAAGGCAAAAAATCGCAAACAAAACCGCCGCCAAAACGCCAAAATAGTCGAAGCTAAAGGAGGAAACCCGTAAATGTCCCGTAAAAAAGCTGTTTTACTTAGCACCACCATCGCCGTTTTTATTTTGATTGTCATAATTGCTGCGGCGTTCTTCTTTTATAATGCACAACAGAGCCAGCCGCCAGCCGCCGCCGTTCAAGAAAACCCTGTGCCGCCAGCCGAAAATATTGAAAATATTGAAATTGAATTGGCACAGGCAGAGCCGCCCACAGAAGTTGACCAAGCCGAACCCCCCGAAAATGGCGAAACTTCCCAAGCTGTGCAAAATGAACCCGCAACCGAAGTTGACGATAATGACGATAATGATGCCCGCCTGCCGGACGGGCAGGAAACCGAAGTTGACGACGAATTTGACGACAACGACGCTCGCCTGCCGAACGGGCAGGAAACAGACGAACCCGAAGAAATCCCAGAAGACGAAACCGCAATATTTATCGCCGAGCCGATTCCAACAAATATTGTCAACCTTATATATGGCAGTTCTTTTGTTAGCAACGATTATATCGCCTTGGACGAACTGTCCTATTTGACGATTACGCACGTTGACTTTGACGGCGAAACGCAAATTGGCAACATGATAGTCGCCGCCGCTTTGGCGGAGGAAGTTTTGGATATTTTTCGGGAAATTTACGCCAGCGGCTTTCCAATCGCACAAATGCTGTTGATTGACCACTTTAACGCCGATGACCTGTTTTCCATGCAAAATAATAATAGTTCCGCCTTTAATTTTCGGTATATTGCCGAAACTACAATACTTTCCAATCATGCGTTCGGCGTTGCGATAGATATAAACCCTGTGCAAAACCCGTCTGTTGCAACGGTTGTGTGGCCTCCTGCGGGAGCGGCTTATGTTGACCGCAATAATGTCCGCCCAGGTATGATTATTCCTGGCGATGTTGTGTATACGGCATTCACAAGCCGCGGCTGGACGTGGGGCGGAAGTTGGCAAAATGTGCGGGATTATCAGCATTTTGAAAAAACTTACTAAAAATTTGCTGAAAAATCCGCAAACTTTTGTGAAAAACTACCAAAATTCATAAAATTCATAAAATTTAATCAAAGGAGCAACAAAATGTCCGATATATATGAAAATCCGCTATGCAAGCGTTATGCAAGCAAGGAAATGCAGTTTATTTTTTCTGACGATAATAAATTTTCCACGTGGCGAAAATTATGGGTTGCGTTGGCGGAAAGCCAAAAAGAATTGGGCTTGCAAATCACAGCCGAGCAAATCGCCGAAATGCAAGCCAACATCAACAACATAGACTACAAGCAAGCCGCCGCTTTTGAAAAGGAACTCCGCCACGATGTAATGGCTCATATAAAGGCGTTTGCGGTGCAATGTCCAACGGCAGGTGCAATAATCCACTTGGGTGCGACTTCGTGCTATGTTGGCGATAACACCGATTTAATTGTAATGAAACAAGGGCTAAACCGCATAAAAACGTTGCTGTTGACCACTATTGAAAAATTGCATAAATATGCAAATGCCCACAAAAATTTAGCTTGTTTGGCGTATACGCATTTTCAGGCGGCACAGCCTACAACTGTCGGCAAACGTGCCACTTTGTGGCTACACGATTTGCTAATGGATTTGCAACAGTTAGATTTCACAATATCAAATATAAAATTATTGGGCTGTAAAGGCACAACAGGCACAGGAGCAAGCTTTTTGCACCTTTTTGACGGCGACCACCAAAAAGTTTTGGAATTGGAACGCAAAATTGCCGATAAAATGCAGTTTGACGGCGTTTATTCGGTTAGCGGACAAACTTATTCCCGCAAGCTTGACTATTTTATATTGTCCGTGCTGTCTGGGATTGCCCAAAGTGCCTATAAATTTTCCAATGATATTAGGCTGATGTCGCACTTAAAAGAGGTTGACGAACCCTTTGAAAGTGGACAAGTTGGCTCGTCGGCGATGGCGTATAAGCGAAACCCCATGCGGAGCGAACGCATAGCATCTTTGGCACGATATGTTATTGCAGATGCACTAAACCCAGCATTTACGGCAGGTACACAATGGTTGGAGCGAACTTTGGACGATTCCGCAAACAAGCGAATCTCTATGCCAGAGGCGTTTTTGGCGGTGGACGGCATTTTGCAGTTGTACGCAAATATTATTGGCGGTTTGACGGTATATCCCAAGGTTATGCAAAAACATTTATGGGAAGAATTGCCGTTTATTGCCACCGAAAACATTTTAATGCACTGCGTAAAAAACGGTGGCGACCGCCAATATTTGCACGAACGCATAAGAATACATTCTGTAGCCGCCGCCCAACAAGTAAAAGCAGAGGGCAAACAGAACGATTTAATCAGCAGAATAGCCGCCGATTCAGCATTTGGGCTAACCGAACAGGAATTGATAACCCTAATAGAATCGTGGTCTTTTACAGGAAGTGCCGCACAACAAACGGAAACATTTTTGAGAGATGTTGACGGAATTTTAGCGGAAAATGCGGGGTTGTTGGGTGCGGAAGTTGTTATAAATGTTTGATTTTGGAACTTTTGCGGAAAATCGCATAAAAATCCAATATAAAGATTGTATATAAATAATATACAATCTTTATAAAAATTGTGCATTATTTACAAAATCGGAGGTAACAAAATGGAAAAACTAATTTTTTCAGACGAATTTGATTACGATGGAGCCCCAAACCCAGAAAAGTGGCGTTGCGAAGTTGGCAACCACCAATGGGCAAACAACGAGTTGCAAGCCTACAGCGATAGACCAAGCAATGTTTACGTAAAAGACGGTAAATTAGTAATTGTCGCACAAAAAGAAAAAGACGGCGACCGAGAATATACGTCCGCAAGGCTGAACACAAAAGAATCGTTTACTTACGGCACGTTCAAAATATCGGCAAAATTGCCCAACGGAGTAGGCTCGTGGCCAGCAATTTGGATGTTGGGCAAAAGCATAAGAGAAGGCACTCGCTGGCCGTTATGCGGCGAAATTGACATAATGGAACACGTCGGCAGGGACGAAGACAACCTGCTTTTTAGCTTGCATTCCGAAAAACGCAACCACGCAATCGGTACAGAACGCACAATAGTAGCACGTTCCAAGGATTTATGCAAGGATTTTCACGAATATTGCGTAAAATGGACACCAACATTTATCGAATTTTTCGTTGACGATGTATCCATGGCAAGATTTGACAAAGATGACGATAATTCCGTTGAAAATTGGCCGTTTGACGCTCCGCATTTTATGATTTTGAACATAGCGGTTGGCGGTGGTTTGGGTGGGCCTGTTAATGACGAGCATTTGCCTTATGTTATGGAGATTGATTATGTACGGATTTATGCGGAATAGAGGTTAATTTTTCAAGCAAATAAAGGGCTGAAAATTTTGGGGTTTACAATTATAATGCTTGAATTTCAAAATTGCCGAATTTTCAGCCCCTTTTATTTAAGTTGATTTTTAAGTTGATTTTTAAGTTTCTTTTAACTTTCTTTCTGCCTATTACGTATCTGCTCCACAACGGCGGTAATATCGGCTATCCAGCCAGCGAATATTCCCGCTTTATATAGGCTGACTAGCACCATTGCGATTATTGGCCCTAAAATTAGCCCCGCAAACCCCATAAGCTGTAATCCAATGTAAATGCTGACCAAGGCACTTAACGGCGGCAAACCCATTTGTGTCCCCACAATTTTGGGCTCGATGACACGCCGCAACAAAAACGCCACCGAAGACAACGCAAGCAGGTAAACCGCTAAAAAAATGTCCCCCGTGATAAATAATATTATTGCCCACGGAACAAGCAAAATGGACGTTCCCACTAGCGGCAAAAAATCCACAAAACCTAGCAATACAGCCACCAACAAAGCAAACTCGTGCTGAATAACAAGCAACGCAATCAGCGAAACAACAAACGTAACAAACGCCATTATCGCCTGGGCCCGCAAATAGCCGCCAACCGCCGACAATGTGGCGTTGCGTATCGTAGAATACTGGCTGTGTATGCTTTTGTGCGATATGCTTTTTATCGTCTCGATTATTCGCGGATAATCTGCCATGATAAAATACGATGCCAGTATGAAAATAACAACGCTGACAACGCCGATTCCTATGCGGCCTGTTGCTGTTGCCGCTTGCGTTAGCATTGTATCGGCAAAAGTTGTGCCGCTATCCTGCAACCAAAGCCAAAAGCCGTCCAAAATGCCCGTTAGCATTTGTTCGGTATCAGTTGGCAAATAGCTAGAAATCCAGTAAAAACTGGTGGTTATAACTGTAACAACGTTATCTAGCGTGTAGACTATTATTTCAATGTTTTGTGCAAGCGCGATTATTTGCATTACCAAAAGATAAATAACCCAGCCCAATAATCCCGCCAACAGCAACAGCGGAATAGACACCATTACAATAGACATAACGCCGCGCGGAATTTTTAACTTGCGATTTATCAAGCCAATTAGCGGGTTTGCCAACGAGGCCACAAAAAACGCCAAAATAAACGGCAAAAAAAAGCCCAAAATTAGCGGCACAAACAACAACAACAGCAAAACCGCCGCCGCCGTTAAAATTATCCTTGCTAAAAGCCTTGCATACGGTTTAATATTTTCTTGACGCAGCCAAACTAACATAAAATCACCCCTTAAAATCATTATACAATTTTAATCCGCAATTAGCAAGTTGCGTTAAAATTATTTTGGAGGAAAAATGGATAACATAACTTTTGAAGAATTTGGAGAAATGCTAAACGAAATAGCCGATAACCTACCCGAAGATATTTTTGTCAACCTAAACGGCGGCATAAACCTGTTGCCAGATGCACTACCGCACCCCGAAGTGGGAATGCTGTACATTTTAGGGCAATATCATCATGGCGGCTATTTGGGCAGATATATAACTATTTATTACGGCTCTTTTGCGGCACTGTACAAAAAAAATTCTCGCAACAACGTAAAAAAGCAGCTAGATAAGGTATTGCGGCACGAATTTTTGCACCATTTAGAATCAATGGCGGGTGAAAAAGATTTAGAAATACAAGATGCCATTGATTTAGCACGGTACAAACGGTGGCAAAAATGATAAGCGTTAAATATTTACAAACCGTAAAAAAAGTGTTAAACTTTGATAGGTGTAATTTATAACGCAATCAAGGGCAAAACTTTGCTTTTATTTATTTTTCTAGGCTTATGGTAGATTAGTAGATTATAACACAAAGTGCCGCAAACATTCAACTATAAAAATTTAGCGGGTCACCTGCCCGCCGGCAGGCGGGAGGGGCGCGCTCCTTGCGGGGTGTGGGGCAGCACCCCACGGTTTTGCTCTTGACATTGAAAGGAAAATTTTATGAGATACGATCAATTTGGCACAGGCAAAAGGCGGGATATGAAACTGGCGTGGAAGTTAGTTTTAAGTATTTTGGTAATCTCGGTTTTTTCTGTAATTATATCATTTGCTATAGCTAATACGGTTGTTCGCAACGCTGTTTACGATGATATTGTTAGCGGGGTGCAAAATGAAGTGCACGTTTATTCTACCGAACTTGACGCTTGGTTTTTGCAAAGTATGGTGGCAATAAGTAGCTTTGCCGCCACAATGGAAGCACTCGGCCCAGAACATTTATTTAGCGTTGCAGGTGCGTTTCAAGACGAATTTGACTTTATCGAAGTTGCCTACATTGCTTTTAATGCAGATGGTTCAATACTTTCGGGCGATTTTTGGGTTCCCGACGACGATTATATTGTTTGGCAACGTGATTGGTTTATTGCCGCACTAGCCGCGGGTGGCGCGCCAGTATTTACGCAACCCTATATAGATGCCACTTTTGACGATAACCTTATTATAACATTGGCAAAATATATCCCAAACATTGACGCAGTTGTTGCATTTGACATGAACTTGTATTACATAAACGAACTGCTGAACAGGGTGCAACTGCCCGCCAACGGCTATTTGTTCCTATTGGATTCTGACGGGTACATACTTGCACACCCCGACCAAAACCTTAATCCACGCATCGGCATGGATTTTGTAAGTGTTTACAACGTGCCGCAATACGCAGCAATTATCCGCACAGGCGATAGTGTAGCCCGTTTTACCGATATTAACGGCGTAGATAGCTATATAATGGCGTTTGATTTGCCTAGCACAAATTGGCTGCTTGTTTCGGTATTGCCAGAAATAGTAATATCCGCACCTATTTGGCAGATTTTAACAATGTTTGTGGCAAGTATGGTAATAATTTTGTTCATTGTGTGCAGTTTTATGTTGTTTACCGTTTCGCGCCTGATAATATCTACAATAAAGATTAAAATCAAGCGGTTTCACGATGTTTCGCTGGCTTTGGCAAGGGCGGAAATTTTGCCCGAAAGAGTAGAACGAGACGACTCGTTTGGCTTGGGAATGCTGGAAAAAGAGCTGGATAACATAGTTGACGATATTTCTAATGTGCATAAAGCTGTAATGCGAATGTTGGACGAACATTTTGTGGGCAATTTTAACTATTCAGTAGATTTAGACAAACACGACGGCATTTATAAAGAAATTTTGTTGCACATTAACGCAATGGCAGAACGGGATAAAATGGTTCGCCAAACGGTTTTATCTTATTTGCAAAAAATAATAGACGGCGATTTTAACGCCGAACGTGAATACAAGTTTTCTGGCGAAGAAGAGTTTATTAACGGCATTTTGGAAAACATGAAAACCAGCATTATGAGCATAGCCCACGCAATAACCGAAATAACCGCCGCCGCACAAAAAGGCGATGTGGATTACATGGTGGATTTAGCAAGCTACAAAGGCGAATGGGCAAAATTAATAAAAGATATGAACAATATTTTAAGCAACATAAAAACGCCAATCGCCGAAATGCGTACCGTGCTAGATCATTTTAATGCTGGTAATTTAGATACCCGTGTTAAGGGCGAATACACTGGCATTTTTGCCGATATAAAACGGGATATAAATCAGCTAACAGCGAGTCTTGGACAGTACGTTAAAGAAATAGTTGCTTGTTTGGAAACGATTTCTGGCGGAAATTTAACCTACAGGACAAGCCAAAAATTTAGCGGCGATTTTGACGAAATAAACGTAGCAATCAACAATGTCGCAGAAACCTTGCAAAAAGCCCTAACCAACATAATTCATTCGTCTGGGAAAATTTGGACTGGTGCAACTAATATATCGCAAAATTCCACTAGTTTGGCAAATGTGGCAACCGAGCAAGTGCTATCAGTAGCAGAATTAGCCCAGCAACTGGAAGAAGTCAACAAGCAAACAAGCACCAACACAGAAAACGCCAAAAAAGCAAACACAATTTCCAACGAATCCACGCAAAACGCAACGGACGGCAATGATTCCATGAAAGAGTTGCTGTCGGCAATGACGAAAATAAAGGAATCTAGCAATAATATATCCAGCATAATAAAAGTTATACAGGATATAGCGTTTCAGACAAACTTGCTGGCACTAAACGCAAGCGTTGAGGCCGCCCGTGCTGGCGAATACGGTCGTGGCTTTAGCGTTGTGGCAGAAGAAGTAGGCTCGCTGGCAATGCAAAGCCAAACCGCCGCCATAGAAACCACAGGCTTAATAGAAGACTCGCTAAGTAGCATAGAAATGGGCAACAATATAGCAAACGCAACCTCGATTGCACTAGACCAGATGGTGGCAAGTGCACACAATGTGCTGGTTGCAATTAACAATATTTCGGTCTCCTCCAAAGAGCAAGCGGATTCTATCTTCCAAATTAGTGCAGGGCTAGATAAAATTACCAGCACAGTAAAAGACAACCAAACTGTACTAGAAGAAACCACCCGAACCGCCCACGATTTGAACCAGCAAGCTGATATGTTGAAGGAGTTTGTGGCTTATTTTAAGATATAAGGGGTGTTTATAAGGTTAAGCGGTTTTTAGGGGACGGGCGGCGAACGAGTTGGTCGCCCGTTTTCTGCATATGTTGCAAAAATATCCAACAACTCCCGTTTGACAACGGCACAATAAAAACGCAGATAAAAATGCAGGAGGAAAAACTACATGACAATTTTTGAAACAACCCATTTTGAAACACTTGAAAACGCCGATTCGCAAGCTGTTTTGGGCGATTGTTTGGTTGTCTTGAAACAGATAAAAACCGATTCGGTCGATTTAATTTTTGCGGATCCGCCATATGGAATCGGCAAGGATTTTGGCACGACAAAAGACAATTTTTTCAACGCTGACGATTATAAAAAATGGGCTGTTTTCTGGATAGACGAGTGTATGCGAGTGCTGAAACCCAACGGCACAATGTATTTTATGTCCGCCACGCAACATATGCCCATGCTTGACAATTATGTCGCAAGTCGCTATTTTGTCGTAAACAGGATTGTTTGGATATACGATTCATCGGGCGTTCAATCCAAATCAAAATTTGGCTCGCTGTATGAGCCGATTCTCATGGTTACACAAAATGAGCAGGCAAAATATACGTTTAACTATAAAAATATTATGATAGAAACTAACACAGGAGCAAGACGAAAACTTATCGATTATCGCAAAACGCCGCCGCAGCCGTACAATAATTTGAAAGTTCCTGGGAATGTGTGGAATTTTAGCCGAGTTCGCTATAAAATGGCGGAATACGAGAATCACCCAACGCAAAAACCCGAGGCGTTGCTAGAACGCATTATTTTGGCATCAAGCAACGAGGGCGACATCGTACTTGACCCATTTAGCGGCTCGTTTACGACTTCGGCGGTGGCTGTTCGGTTGAAACGCAAGGCGGTGGGGATTGAAATCAATCCAGATTACTTCAAAATTGGACTGCGGCGAACGGGCATTTGCGACGTTTACAAGGGCGAGCCGCTCTTTTGCGATAAATCTCGGAAAACTAACAATAAATCCAAAAGCGACCATTCCAAAAATGCACAACTTGCCTTGACATTGGAAACGGCTAAAAATCCCCGAATTAAAGGCGGTGTACTGGCATGAAAGAATTTATCCAAAATATATTGCTCCGAGAATTACCGCACATGAACGGCGAAGAAATAACCGAATTTTTCGGAAGAAGTCCGCTTTTGCAGTATTTAGATGCCAAAATGGGGGCTATTTTTGGCGACAGCAAAACACGCCGCAGCCTTGCGAATATCTATGCAATCTATTCAATACTGCATTTTTACGAGGGCGAATATTACAATCAACCGCAAAAATACAGGGATTTCGGCGGCTATGAATACACAAAATTATTCGCATTTTATCGCAGTTTGTACGGCGGCGAGCGGCTGCAAAATCACGCACTAAACTCACGAGTAAACGGCGAATTTCGCAACAAAATGCGGCAGGAAACCGATTTAATCATAATAAACGATGGCAAATATGCCTTGCACATCAATTATTTGTACGTGGGCGAGGTTGACATTTCCAAGATTGCCAACCGCATTGTCGAGGAATACATCAACCTGCTGATACAAAAGGACAACAGGCTAATCGCAGACATTGAGGAATTGCTTTTGCTGACTTCCGTGGGCGAAAAAACTCGGAAAATCAGCGAAATGATTGACGAATTAGCCGAGGCACGTTTATTTGAGATAATTTCCTTTGCAATTTTGAAGAATTACTACAAAAATATTACGGTTTATTTCGGATATTCTCGTGAAAATTTGCAGGAGCAACCTTTGCAACTCTACAAAACAGGCAGAACCAACGCAAACGACGGCGGCATAGATTTTGTAATGCGACCGCTTGGGCGTTTCTTTCAAGTTACGGAAGTCGCAAACTATGATAAATATTTGCTAGATATGGATAAAGTCATGCACTTTCCCATAACTTTCGTGATAAAAACCTTGCAGCCAAAAGAGGAAATCCGAAAAATGCTGGACGAATATATCGAATTAAAATCGGGCGGAATGCGGATAATTGAAGAGCGTTACAGGGCGGCGATTGAGGAAATAATCACGATTAACGAGTTGAAAGCCTATTTGCTAGAATTGGACGAGGGGACTGTCAACGAGATTTTGGTTGACATTGATAAATATTATCGTTTGGAGTTGAATTTGCCGTAAATAAAAGCCCCTAAAAAGGCTGAATCGTTGATTTTGTAGCTTATGTTGGTTTCACTTGCAAAAATATCCAACAACTCCCGTTTGACAACGGCAAAATCAACCCAAAACCCGCAAACATTCCGCCGCAATAGCCCTCGCCAACAACGGCGGAACAGCATTCCCAACCTGCGTATATTGCGGAGTTTCCACTCGGCGGCGCAATCCGCCTGTTGTGCGTTTTC
>JGI24700J35501_10930439_pt1 | contig 14104 bp, 14 predicted proteins | sample TergutTh196P1_FD_35501 | JGI IMG/M metagenome (IMG submission 35501) | reverse complement strand
CTGCACTATAGTGCAGTGGCAACCGACCTTGGACATCCTTACTGGATATATATCATCCTGACCCATGGCATGCACCATTGGCTGCTACTACAGATTTAATATTCCTGATGATGGACACAGAAAGCACCCAAAACATGTAGAGTAATCTTGCAGTGACTAATAAACAATACTGCCAAAGTTGCATCTTGTTGGTTCTTTATATAATAAAGAGTTATGATGCACAGAAACTCAAACATAAAAAAAAAACTAATTAATGATCTGAAGTTGTTGTTGTTGTTGTTACAACTAAGAAGAACTAAACTGCAGAAGACAAGAAAGTTCACTAAAACAATGAAAATGTCAAATGTTTATGGAGATCCAAGTTTTCTGGAATGTTGTGGCATCATATCCCAGATGACTAGAATATTAAATTAATATTATCCTTATGGAAGAACTGAAACAGTCTGATAACAGCTGAGATCTCAAGGATTATGATCAATTTTTATATATATAATAGCCTTTAAAGATATATTTTACATAAAGTTTGATTTCACAAAATTTTACAGAAAACAACAGGAGGAAACCTGCAACCTAGTCAAGCTTAGAGTCTTGATACATCTGAAGTATGCACACTGTATATGGAGGAATGGCACATACTTTATAACCCGAGACTTTTGAAATGTATACATGTTTTAAAAACTGAAGTAAGATATTATATTTCCATAGTTATAATTTGTTACATGCAGGATTGTAAAATTTATTACATGGCTCATCATTAAAATACACTGCAACTTTGAGTTGACATAAAATGTTAGTACATCACACAGCAGCTGAAACTCATACATACGAATTGAGAACCAGGGTTTCGCTTAGGTTTCCAAGAGACCAAGCAGCTTTCATCCGCACCAGTAGTGATTCATCCTGAACTGTTCTAATGGTGCATTCAGCTGTATCAATAACAAAGTGAATATCCTGAAAAAACAAAATCATGGGACGTTCTTACTTTATTAGCCGACATAAAGAACTATGAAAATCATTTGGTACTGTATGAATCAAAAGGTATCTGAAAAATTTTTCAAGCAAAAGTTTTAAATCTGAATCATATTTGTATTTATGTCATAATTTTGATTAAGGTGAACTGCTTTTGAGAAATATTATAAAGCTCAATTGGAGCTTCATGTAGGTAGGAGGTTATAAATGCCAGGTACACAGAAATTAAATTTGCCTAGCAACCTGTAACATGATTTCCCAATGCTGTACAAAACTTCATCCATATCCACTAGGTCTACTGATGTTTTAATTTAAACATGCGTTATGCATTCACATTTACATGTTGCATATTCATTTTATGAACTATGAGAAAAGATTCCTATTAATTATATTAACCATTTCGAGACAAAGGGTAAACTGTACTAGTGAAGACCCAATTCATACTGAGCAGTAAACAATTTTCATCTAGGTTATAAAAACATATCAGTTTATGTCATATAAGGCCAGAGTCACCGTTTGTTCTGAGATAAATACAAAACATATACATAAAGTGTGGGCAGCATGTACAATTTTTGAATGTTAAACCTGTTGGTGCATCAAGTAACTAGTAGGCTTTAAAAGGTTTACAGTATGCTGAAATAAATGTGGCATTACTTTTCTCAGTGTTGGAAACAAAATATACGTTGCAAGGGCTCGAACTGCAGAGGATCGCACAATGATATCTTCATCATGGCTGCACCTGAAGAGTGATGTGATTATAACAGTCTGTCTGTCATGCTGGAACAAAACAAAATTGTCATGATGATGAAAATACGAGCAAGCCAATAAATTCATATTAAATGTACAGGTCCTCATGCATAATACAGTTAAATTTAATTTTATATTTGTATGGGCCCCCTACTCATATTCATCCTTTCTGCTTCCACTTATACATAATGTGAATCAGAATGCTGGTCCTTGATATGTTTGTTTACATGACCTGGTATATTTAAGAAACCACATGTAGAGTGTTTGTCTCTTGCAAATAATATTATTAGTCTTCAGTTACATTCACACATGGAACTTGTAAATCAAACGCCAATGAACAATAAATTATGGAAATATAACAAGTACTTATTGCACTTGCATTTCCAGGCACCAATGCAGAACATATGACTTTTGAAGTACAGTTAAATAATACAATTATGCTGTTGACATTGGTATCTGTGCAAATTACGGAAAGAAAGAACAAAGGAAACAGCAAGAAACCCTTCTGCCATTAAAACTTGAACATGCATATTTGACTTCCACATCAAAGCTTGTCTACTAGTCACTTCTCTACCAGCTACTATGGATGTCCAAGACAAGAAGTTATTCATCTTCATTTTGCTCTGGTACCTAGTCACACAGTTCAGAAAAGTCATTAACATAATCAATAATTTTCTTAAAATCAGGTAGCCACAGTGGTGTCTGTGTTTAAAAAGACATCTGTTATAAACACCTATAATTAATGGAAGGCAGACAAGCAACATAGGACAAATGCAAATAACGCACAAATGACTGGAATTAAGATGCCAGCTGTATGCTTACATTACTTCCAGTTTTGGATGTATAAAATTCTAAGTACCTGATTCTTGTTCCAAGCAGCATGTAGAAGCTGTACAGCCATATTTAAAGAAATGAGAAAATGAAGCTGATAACTCACCTTCACCTTCTACTTTGATCAGAACTGTGAGCAGCCTTGGATCCATGCATCCTACATATTTATATGCACAGAAGAAACTCTAATTTTACTAACACTACCTACTATTACATGATCAATATATGTGTTAATATTACAGCATTTTATTTAAATGCAAGGAAGTTCACATTACTGGTAGCTGTTCAAGAACATCTGTTCCAATAGTCGCCAAGCAGTCACAACCAACAGCTCGCAGAGCTGCTTGTTCCACATTCTGGACCAGGGACATGAGGGGTCCTGACAGAACTGTTTGCCAGAACTGGAGACTTTCATCTAATGAAACTCCTGTTGTTCCACATGAAAAGAAAGGCAGTAATAACAAAAGTTAAAAAGCTTGTGGTCAAACAAAAGAAATCCAACTTTATACATTAATTATGACACACAAATTTAAAATCTACATGCAAAATGTCACATCATAATACATCTTATAATGTAATTACTCTGAAATTTTTAGGTACTGGTCATTCACACGCACAATCCCTTCTTTTCCACGATGAGGAACAACATGGAAAATGTCACTACTATGTGACGTGAGATTCTTCTGAGGACACAGTGCTTTGAAAACTGAGGTAAGTATTCAAAATAGGTTATTTTGTACTGGAAAACCTGTGTTGCTCTATATATCGACAGTATGTTCACACACGTCACAGCTGCCTCCTTCCAAATTCCTACATACCATTTATTATCATAATTCCAACTCAATTAACACAACATAAACTACACTATTCAAACTGCATCATAAAGTAACCTAACTGAATGAACCAATCAATTAAACCATAACATTCCAATAATAAAACTGGGAAACTTGTAACAGAGAATAATTAAATTGGAATTCCTTCATACAGGCAACACCTGCAACTTTGACTCAGTTGGTTCCTCAACAATGATTGCAAAGTGAGCAGTCATAAATTGAACCCTTATTTCCTATTTTGCACTGTTATAAACTGGTGCTTCAGTCTTGGAAACCCACTTAATATCATGAATATACAAATTTATTACAAAAATAAATAAAAAGAAACTGGAACAAATACTGCATATGCTCTGATAAACATTTACTGAGTAAAAACAGACATTTAATATAGGAGCAAAGCATATAAAATAAGCGTGAAAAATCTCCACCTTCAGTGGATTCTGTTGATGAAATTCAGATGTGGAAGGCATTGGCTTATCTGAATCATAAGAGTTTAATCTCATTATGTGGGTATGGGGGACAATTGGTCTGTGGGGATTCCAGTGAGTATTGAGGGGACTTAGTTTAAGCTGTTGCTTTTTTGGGGATTTTATCGATGTGCTGGTCATAAATATGAGAGTCATTACTGTGGATGTCATTTTACTATTAGGTCACAAAGTCATGTGGTCAAAAAACCAGGGGGACAGTGTATATACTCGTACTTCAAAGTGAATAACCAAAATTTCAACCAATGACAGTCTTTGTTACTATAATTACAGCAGTTGAACCACATTTGTGCCTGTTGTTTTGTATTTACCTCCTTCTTGAAGACAAAGTTTCATCGAATCACCTAATGCTTCAATAACACGTGCTGAGTGAAGAGAAACAGTCGCATTTCCATCATTCAATGTCCATTCTAGTAGTTGCATTAGCTGTCCGAGATGGCTGCTCATCACCACAGTAAAGTAGTTCCTTGCTAGAACTGTAAGTACCTGTAGAGACTCAACCCTCACAGGAGCTGGACAGGGCAAAAGACGATCATTTCCATCAACCCTCATTCTTATTCCTTCTGTTACTGAGGGATGCTGGAGATTCCTTATACATACTTCCAGTAACCAAGACATTTGGTTATTAACACCTGTTCTGGTATGTTCTAGATGGACATCAGCACTGTCTTCCAGTACATCATCATAATCACTCTCCTCGTTTGAATCATGCCGCTGTTCTATTTTCATAGCACTTTCTCCAAATACCTTGTGTTCTGATTCTGACATGAACACACTATGATGGTCTTTTTGTCCAAAAATTATTGAACTTTTGCAAAGGATATCTGTAATTTCAGATGTTCCTGGCTCTATTGCTACAACAGACCCCAAAACTGTCAGAGATGCCACCTGAACACTTGAATCTGTTAGAGAGAAAATACCAATTCATACATATTGTAATATAATTTAAAGCTGCAGTGTGCATGCTTATAGAGTAATTAAGAGGCACCTGACAATAATCTGGCAACTCACATGGGAGGCCTTGACAAACAAAAGGTCCATAAACATATACCCAAACCATCTCATCTTCCTTCATTTAATTGGTATGAGGTGAATCAATAATACTGAAGATCCACATAATGTAATAATAGGGGTACGAACCCTCCATCACAAAGCATTAGAATATTACAAAATATTTTACCCTCACAAAAATTAAAACAACTTTCACCATTTGTTATTTTAGCTTTAATATACCAAGTACTAAATGTATTAGTCTGTTGATGAATGTATCATATTTATGTCTGGATTTGCAGGCAGTTTGTTGCGAAGCATAGGTAAGAACCATTTCCAAATATCTCGTTTGGAAGGTGATTAATGTGAACCATGATCCCAGTTTACTGAATCACAAACACTGATTCACACTGCTGAATGCATGTTTTGTGAACAAAAAGATGATGTCTGTGAAGCATGGTCCACATTTACTGCTTTCAAGGAATGCTTATTTATTATGCCAAATGCATGTTCCATGAACTTGAAGAGATATGCTAAATATAAATTTCTGCTACTTCATTGTACACATCGTGCAATTGCATTACCCTTATGCTTAAGGTATGACTGGACACTTTCAACCAGTTTGGTGATCAGTCCAGGTTCCAGGCGATGGTATGGTGTGTTCTGAATCAGCGCAGCCAGGCACTTTAATAGGTGTGTGATAACAGAAATGGAATTCTCTGTTGCAAGTGCTAGGCAGAGTGAGTAGTGTAATTCACACACCATATTACCAACTGTTACTGAGAATGGAGTAAACATTATAGAGTTCTTGGAACTGTAAGGAAAAGAAGACTGCTATTAATTAACCTTTTCATATTGAATTATTAAAAAGAATGAAATTATACTTGTTACATTTTTTGATGTACACTGAACAAGTGGCAACTTCAGTTGTCAAAAATACTGTGAGAGATATTTCTATCCAATTTGTTGTCTTCCTGAAGACAGAGAAAGCAGATTCCTCTGCTATGTTGGTAACAAGCTACCACACAACATGATGTCACATTCAAGAACAGAGTAATCTAATATTAATATAAATGTAGCAATAGAAATGAGAAAGATAGTAACAATGTGATAGTTTTCTGCCATATGTGATTATGTATCAACTACACAGGTTACATATCATTTGATGAGAAATGACAGTACAAATATAAATGGTAATTTGTATTGGAAGTACAGGAATAGGCTAAATAATAATAGTGTATATACACAACATTACCTTTTTTCAGCTTGCAGGAGATACAGTCTGGAGCCTAGAAGCATCATAGCAAGAATTTGTAGTACTAGCACCCTGTTGTGTGATGATGGATCTTTGAAAAGACATGTGCAAAGGGTAGATGTTTCCAACATGTTTGGTCCATCAGGTAAGAGGCTCAACCAATAACCAAACAGAATCTTCCTTTCACACACCTTCAGTTAAGAGACAGTGTTCTAAATGAGAGAGGTGTGATTTTGTAACCACTCTTATGCAAGTCTACACCATACCTTTATCACATATGAAAAGTAAAATACATTATCATACCAAATACCACCATAGTCAGACCAGACTACAGACTACATGGCATCACTTCCTACAGGAGATAAAACTTCTTAAATTATATATAGTGCAGTCTCGATTCCCTGAGTCCTGATAGTTTGTGGTTCCATTTCATTCAGTCAATGCCTCAAGGACTTTTCACGTCTTGATTCCTTTACAATCTAACTTAACAATGTATATTTTATTCTTATTCTACTGTTGTACTACTGTATACATTAATATTCTATTGCAATATTACATACATATTATGAATTAATACAACGTATATATCACAGTACATACATAGTCATAGGTTCTAAATTGTCATAATCCGTGTGGTCCATGTTTTTCAGTAACTGGAGGCAACCTCAGTCCCTTTCACCTATGTCTATCGAAATTCTACCGTAGTAGGTTTCAGTGAGATCTATTTCTTGTCAGGTACACAGTTATCTTACAATGAGCTGTATATGGGAAAATTTATAAAGTCTAATTTGAGTTTCACATAAAGTGGGAGTTACATTCAACAAGGTAGAACCAAAATGAAAGTCACATTGCAAATTTTGGTGTACACCATGAATATAATTTTCTCTGCAATCTTTTCACACAGTTTTGAAGATACAAACAGCTGAATGGAAAAAAGAACCTCTTCTCCCTGCCTTATGTTTATTTCATTCACTTTGTACAACGGTACCAAAATGTGACTGTATAATACGCTTTAACCAGGAAATGGCAGGCATTGTTACCTTAGTGACAGTAGCCAGGAGGGACAATGCAGACTTTCGGACCCTACTTTGCATAATTCTGGTTTCAGCTGCTTGCCCTGCCTCTACATCTGAGAAGTCTGAATCACTTGTTTTCAGCCAGAATGGATAATGGGAAGCTTCCGAACTCTCCTCAGTTGGCAGGGTATTATTTAGAGATTCAACTAATGTGTAGGCACGGAAAGACTGTGTTGATATGGGACCGCCGTGGCCTTGTCCCCTTCCACCTTCACAATTCTTATTGATGGTACTGCCTGATTTTTTCTGACGCTGTGAATTTTGTTTCCTCACATGAACACCCTGAAAATTGCAACTCTTATTAGGTGTAACAGTGGATGCAAAAGTAGGAACAGTTTCAATTCTGCACTGTTCTGTTGATACTGTATTACATTTAGAGTCACTGGGCTTCTGAACAATCTCTGTCTTCTAGTATTTCAAACAAAACAAATGTCAGAAACTGGATCTGGTTCTATAATACTGTGTTCTGCTTAGAACACTACACAATTGAGGAAACCCAGTAACCCCCAAAACATTAGGAGTAAGAATAAATTTCCTGCTGGTACAGCAAAAGCAAATATGTTTCCAAGACATTTAATTTATGACAGCTGTTTTGACTTTGGTCATGGTACATTTAGTGTGACATTTGGTTCAGTGCTATATAAGATGGTTTCATGTTAAGAAGCTGCTGGTAATGTGTTCAATAAAATGAGTCTAAGCTGAAGAAGAATAAGTCAAGAGGCTATATCACCTGCCAAACAGTTAATCATCTTTCTCATCAGAAAATTACAAACTGTCAATAAAATACCGATTTATATATTTTCTTGCATATTGTAGATATTGTAATTAAGATTATAGTCCAGTTAATTTCTTTTCTGTTTTCCTTCTGACTAACTTGGATGATAGAATCTTGGCTTCTTAGTCACGAGAAATTCTCGAATAAAATGCAAGATATATTCACAGAAAGACTACACGGACTTGGATGGTTTGAGACTGGAAATTGATCTTTTCATGCTATGAATGCCCCCAGTACTATCACTGTTAACAAATGACTCACAACAGGAGAACATAACAGAAATCTGATGACAGCGGTGGGGAATGTTATTGTCCTAGCTGTTACAGCTGGCTACCACCAGAGGTGAAGTATGACCATCTGGACCACTTGTGTGCCATCACAACAGACCAACACAGAGTCAAACATTAAACAATAATTTCTGCAATGGAAACATTTTTACATCCCTTAGGATTTCAATGTAAGACATTTTATTTATTTTAAAGACAGTCTCTCCATTTTCCAAATTCTGTGAAATATATTACAAACCTTAATACCTCTCCCATCGCGCACTGCAGTTGGTCTAATGTCACACACAGAAAGCTTTGCAGGAAACACCTGCTGTGGTTGTAAGTCAGAAAAACCATGTAATCCATACAGCATGTATGACTTGACCATACCAAGTGCTTCTCCTAGCAGCTGCTTGACTAGATCTGTAGACTGTTGTAGAATGCTCTGCAGCCCTCCCAATGATGCCCTCAAAACCTACAATAACAGTGTTGCTTGATTCTATATAGTTCACAACAGAAGAGCATTAAATGATCGAAGTCTTAAAAAATATCATGAAGAATAATGATTAGATGTAACAGCCTTATAACAAATAGGTTTATGTAAAACTAGGTGAAACAATTACACATTATTCATCTCCCTATGTTGACTAAACACACCTCATAATACTGGATGCTGCCAGGGCAGATTTCAACATAACAGACAAATTTATGTTCAGATATTCTGCATTCATCAGATATTTGAGAGACAACAAAGGACAGTGCTACAGTACATAAGCCATTGATCAATTTCCAAATGCCTCTGGCTCTAAAAATACAGTAAAACATTCTCACTGAATTTGTTAAGCTAGCACAACTAAGTCATTATAGTGATTAGCCTACAGCCTGGCACTTCACTGAGAACAGGTACAGCTTTACTGTTTAAGTGAATTTCATATCAGTAAGCATTTGCCTGACATATTTTCTGTTCAGAATGGTTTGCAACAAGGAGGTGACTTGCCACTGATTGTAAACAGTGAATCAGAACATTATATTACAAAAGTTAAAAGAACAGGATGGATCAGAAATGAATGGGCAATATCAGCTTCTAGTCCATGCTCAGGATGATAATTAACTGAGCAATAAATAAGTACCAAAAAGAAAAACATGGATGTGGTATTAGACACTAATCAGAAGAATGGTGTAGAAGTAAATCAAAGTAAAGCTCATGTCTCATTGCAAGAATGCAGGGCAAAATCACAACATAAAAAGAGGCAATAAATTGTTGGAAACTGGCAGAGTTTGAATACGTGGGAATGACAGTAGCAAATAACAACTGCATATTACATTCAGGGAATGCTTGCTGCAGCTCTTTTCAGAAGCTTTTGCCTTCTGACCTGCTACTTTAAACTGAAATGTCTAAAATAAATATACAAGCTGTAACTTTTTCTGTCATTTAGTACCGAGTGAAACCCGGTCTCTTACATTACAAACAGAATTGAGGCCGAGAGTTTTTGAAATCAGGACGCAGAGAATAATATCTGGACCTATGGAGGATGAAGTGACAGAAGCCTGGAAGTAGTGCATAATGATGAATTTTGTAAGTGATACTGTTCACCATATATTTCTAGGATAAGAATGTTCAAATCAAGAAGGATGAGATGGGGTGGGAATGTCTTAACAAGGCAGGAATAAGAAATGCATATGATATCTGACTCCAAAACCAGAAAAGAAGTAACCCTTTGTAAGAGGGAGAGCCCCCAGTACCCACCAAATATGAGGTTGGCTGGGAACTATAGCTGGTATAGACATAGATGTCAATGGAAATTAATATAGGTCATGTAGAAACAGAGTGGGAGGGTGCAGACTGTACTCATGTGGCACATGACAGAGATCAGTGGCTCATTTTCCTGCACATGGTAATGGAACTTTCACTGGGAAGTCATACAATTGTAGCAGGCTATACAATTACAGGAGATGATGAAGAAGCATTATAAAGAAGGAAACAATGTATAATGTCAAAGGTTATCCCCCTGTCAATACTGAACTTCACAACTATGTATTGGCAGGGCAGTTGCAAGAGTAACAGATATTAGGCACCAATAGGTGTCTGGGATTTGTGCAGTCCTGGGTTCACATTAATATATGGCCTTCACCACCAGGGTAAATAGGAAATTTCTTGGTCAGTAATACTCTAAATTGCCTCTCTACTTAAACCTTCCAAAGTTCAGTTGCCTTCTTGTGCATTTTGCTGTCACTCTAGTTTATATTTTTTCCTCACAGAAAGAGGGCATGTGACACTCCTTTACTAAACACCTGACAATTTTGTTGCTAATGTACTAAGTCAAGAAAACCTACAACATACCTTGCAATAAAGAAGCTCATCTTGTTCTGGATGTTTTTTAGCATATAACTGTCTCAGGAAAACTTGTCCACAAGCTTCAAGATAAGGTGATTTCATTCCTTCTACAGGAGGATCAGAAGGTAAAACCATGGCTTCAAAGCATTTGACAGCCATAAGATGCACCTCCCAAGGTGATGCCAACACTAGTCCCTCTCCCTTCCTCTTCGGGTCCTTTACAAGGTCTAGTAATAAAGTTAATGCACCATTTGCACCCATTAAGTCATGTATTTGCTGAAAAATTTAAAATTAAATCATCAAATGAAATGAATCATGTATACCATTCAGACTGCCAGAGGAAAAATATCTTTAAATTTATGGGACTGTATTCCATAGAAAAAATTATGTTCTTTACATGATAATGACTCAGCTTAATGAAACATCATACAACATACCTCTCCAACTTTACTGCCATTCCCACGTAGCAGAGATTCAATAGCTGCAAGAATATCCAGAATAGCAATATCACCGCAGTGTTTCAAAGACCGCGTACACCAGGCAATGGCAGTAGACAATGATTTACCTTCCAATGTCACATGTTGCCTTGAAACTAAATTTGAAATTAACTGACAACCCTTCGCTACCAAAAAAGTGTCATTTGAAGGCACAATGGAGAAACACTTATGTATGATGAGAAGAGCATTCTGAAACCATAATACCGATTTGAAATAATTAAGGCATGATTAATACACAATTTCATGTCAAAATGCTCCACTTTACAAATTTAACACAAAATCTTGCCAATAATATTCTTTGCATGTACAAGCCTATGTAATTTCCATTCCTTTCCCCATGGTTGTGCACATGCATTCACTGAACATAATGTGTGTTCATCCCTTGTTGGCTCAAATGCATTCATCCCTCTTTTATATTTGTTCAGTGGTTCCATTTACAAGGAAACCACCTTTACAAATTTGGTGTGTGGATGGTTTCATGTGAATTGCTGAGTGTAGAGTATAAGCATATTAGAAATGGAACATCAGTGGAGTCAGATGGATGTGGAAGACAGGAAGAAATACTTCTGTAAGGTATGGTTGGGGCTGGGGGTGATAAGGCATGCCGTTTATAATTTTTTAAAGAATGATAAGAAATGCTTATGCTTGAAAACTCCCCGCCTATATTAAGGCGTCACTGCATTTTTGAATGTTAATACGATTCTAATGAAACTCTGTCTAGTTAATGCAAGTTGACAGCTGTCAGACAAATTACATTTCGATGACAGGAATGAGGTCATTAGTGAACCACGTGCTTCTGTTAAACTGTATGTATTTGTGACTGCCAAAATCGTCGACCAGACCTAACCTATTACAGAAAACCCTCCCATTGGTACGATGAAGCAGCAATTCATTATTATGTGCTTCATTATTACACATCATTCTGACAAGCTTCAATAAAATACGACGTTACTTCAGGCACATATTTGCTAATGGCAGTAAAAGAGAAAAACTGACGTACGTCTTGGTTGACCACCATAGGTGACTTGTAGTCTAGAGCATTAAGTTCGTCGAGCAATACATTTATTTGCTGTCTATCACCCTCACTCCTGTGGACTAAACTTGCAAACCTAGATGCCAAATACTGAAATTTTGTACTGCAGTCTTCGTTCTGAGCATAAACTTCTAATGCCATGCTTGCCCTCACATACAACGAATGACACCATTCCTCCCACTACAGTTGTTGCTTCAGTGCTAGTGAAACCTATGGACAAAGTCCCGAACTGTAAGCATTCGACCAATCAGAGCCGTAGGAGTAGTGGGCAACCAGCTATGATCCATGCTCTGTTCCGTGAGCTAGCGGATGCGAAGATCGTCATCGCCAGTTAGGTGTATGTGGTTGGAGATGGTGGTGTTGACATTATACAAGAAGTGAAAAATGTGATTTGTGTACGGTTGCCAAATGAATGAGGCATTCGGCAATAATAAATATAGTGAATCGAAAATAGTGAACTTATTGTTGTAACCAAATTAGTTATACAGTGAATGCCTCCCATGTTGGGTTGAAATTATGTTGTAGTGAAGTGTGTGTGTGCTTGAGAGAGGCGGAGGTGAAAGAAAAGTCGCAAAATGGCGGATCTAGAGGCTGTGCTCGCGGACGTGAGTTACTTGATGGCAATGGAGAAAAGTAAATGCACTCCAGCAGCCAGAGCTAGCAAAAAAATTATACTTCCAGATCCGAGGTACGTGAAAATTATGCTTGCACATTTTAGTGAAATACTTCGAGATTGAATGTTGAAACGGCAGCTGTCATTCCTACCCATGCATCACTTCTGTAGAAAATCGAGGGTTTTATTACAGCATTCTTCATTATACAGATTGTAGAAAATTGCCAAGTTTTCCAGAAATTAAATATTAATTACTTATTATCTTATGTATAGTTGTATCAACTATCAGTACCGTCATGGGGATATTATGATCCTTGAGTTAAAATGTAATCACAACCGGATACATCATTTGTGATTTAATTACCAGTCATTGGGCAGTGTCATTTACTTTTAACTTTCAGTACTGAGATTTGCAGTATATAATTGGACCCGAGAAAACGCTTGTAGCGTGAATTGTGTGTTAGGGAAGCAGTGTTTGGATTATAAGGCCTCATTCAGTCAAGCTGCACATGAGTTTCCTACCAAACCAAATAATGTCATAACCTCACAATAGAAGAAATGCTTCTTCTAGTACAGTAACACTTGCAGCTGGTGCATGCAGTACCCCACGTTGATTTGGCTACTGCAACAATAGCCATTCTCATCGTCATCGTATGTTCTGAACGTAGGTATGGAAACTGAATGATGAGGCACTTTACTTATTCCTATTACGTGGATGTTGAGTCTAATATATGTTATAGTTATTATCATTATTATCATCATCATCATCATCATTTTTTAGGAACCAATGTGCAGTTTCTGTCTACAGTTTTACTTTTCTAATTGCTTACTCATGATTGTTCATTCATGATGTGTGGTTATATTTGATCTACAAACCTAATTCGTTATTTCTTTCAAACCGAAAATTAATGAAGGAATTTACATGACCTTCATGTTATTTTACATTATGTAGGGTCTTTATTTTATCTGGATGTCACTGATTGATTCCTTCCAGTCACCATTTCACATGGAACATGGCCAACTCAGTGAGCAACTTAGCACTTAATCTGTCCCATAGGTTCAAATGTCTGTAGTTCAGAAGTCACTTGGTCTTCAGTTGCAGTATCATTGCAGCATCGTGAGTTTCTATGATGTGTGTGCTAATTACCAGTCCTGCAAGAAGTGTGTTGCTCACACATACCCTTGTTCTTGAACATTGGAAACTTGAAGAGACTGATGTTAGGTTAGCCCTTTGTGGAATGACCATGCCATGTTTTATAAATATTTGTTGACTACTTAAGTAAAGCAGGCCAGACCTATCTCTGGATGGGCACTGGCTTCAGAATTCATGTTCTTTTTCACATTAAGGTTACCTTTGAAATGGTTGTTATATGATACGTGCTCCATCTGCTCTATTTCC